>VTLG01010934.1_pt1 | contig 69573 bp, 76 predicted proteins | sample 4694571 | NCBI WGS metagenome assembly VTLG01 (sample SAMN12604809, study PRJNA352737) | marine metagenome | biome: ENVO:00000447; feature: ENVO:00000209|ENVO:00000569|ENVO:01000036; material: ENVO:00002151; isolation source: viral sequences binned using virsorter ...
AACGATACAACTTGTATTTGGTTTTTCCAGATACACCAAGATTGTATTCGTTTTATAGATTATTACGAAAATGCGGATGAGGGTTTGACCCACTACATTAATCTACTCAAACAGAGGGATTATAGATACGGCAAACACCTTGCTCCGCATGATATTGAGGTTAGAGATTTTACGATTGGCAAGACTAGGAAAGAGTTTGCCAGAGAGCAAGGCTTAATTTTTGAGACTGTACCTAGACCCCATGACGTAATGGATAAGATTGAGAGTGTAAGAAACTTATTTCCTCAATTTTATTTTGATGAGTCTAAATGCGGTAGAGGCTTGACTTGTTTAAAGAATTACCGTAAAGAATGGGACGATAAGAATGGTTGTTACAAAAACCGTCCTCTACATAACTGGGCTTCTCATGGATTTGATGCACTTTCTACAGCCGCTTTAGGGTTTGAAGCTGGCTATTTAAGTGTTAAGGTATTACAGGACAATGCCGTTGCTGAGTATGATGTTTTTAATTAGGAGATAAACTATGGGTATGGGAAAAGGCTCAATGCCTGCGATGCCTGCACCAATGGTGGTAGAGCCGCCAAAGCAAGAAGATTATCTGCCAGAAAAGTCTGAGTTGCCAGAAATCCCACAGGTTACACAAGCTAAACTGGACGAAGAAAAACGTAGAAAGATGCAACGGCTTGCACAGACAGATACTAGAGAATCTAATATTACAAATATTGGTGGTGCTTTAGGGGATGGCACGACAGAAGATCAAGAGATACAACGTCTAGGTCTGTTTGTCACGCCTAAGACTATTGGTAAAAGTTCCACTAAAGGGTTATTAAGTTCATAAGGAGATAAGTTATGGGTGGTCGTCCAAGTCCTCCTCAAGTAGATTATGCCGCTATTGCTAGGCAACAGGAACAGGAAAGACAAAGATTACAGGCTATAGAAGATGAAAAGTATCGTGTTAAAGGGATTACTGACTACATAGATTATATGTCAGACAGTCCTAAGACTATGACGTACCAAGCTTCTACTGGTAGATACTTTAAAGGTGTTAGCCCCGGTGCTACTCCGGGTAAAGCATTAGAGAACTACCAGACAGACAAATCAATTAATGTTGATGCTATTAAGCAAGACCCTAGTAAATATTTCGATAGAAAGACAGGCCAGCCTAGCGTACAGCCGGGACGTATTAGGTTCGGTAAATTACCTGATAAGTCTGCACAGGTTGGTTTACTGGGATCAGGTGAACAAGACAAGAAAACTTTACTAGGAGCCTAGTATGCCTGTAGCAACCGATTTATTAAAACGCTACGAGGTTTTAAAAAATGACCGTATATTGTGGGAGCCATTCTTTCGTGATGTACGTGATTACATTAGACCCCGTAAACAGCAAGTAGACAGTTCACAACATATTAGTGCGGAACGTCATACTAATAAAATGTTTGATTCCTCTGCACCAGAGGCAAGCCGTATTATGGCTATGTCTATGCAGAACGCCTTAGTTCCGCAATCCGTTGTTTGGTTTGGCCTCTCTATACCTTCTGGACACCCACTCTCCCCATTAAATGAAGAACCTAGTGTAAAGCGTTGGTTTCACGATGTAACACAAAAGATGTTTTTCAGTATGCACGAAAGCAACTTTTATACAACCATAGGGGAAGCCTTTTTAGATTTCACATCATTCGGGACAATAAACATCCTACTGGAAGAAAACCAAGCATTACGTGACGGCTTTGGTGGCCTAGTCTTTACCTCAATACCAACTGGGCAGTTTGTTTTCTCAGAGGACAGATGGGGTAAACCCGATACCGTATTTTGGGAGTATATGTTTACCGCTAGACAGGCGAAGCAATTATTTGGTAACAAAAAATTACCTGATTCTGTAAAGAAAGCTTGCAAGGAAGCACCAGACACAAAGTTTACTTTTGTGCGTGTTGTTATGCCTAGCGAAGATTATGAAATGAACTCAGTAGATGCTATGAAAAAGAAGTATGCTACTGTAGACATACATTATGATACAAAGAAAATTGTAAGAAGAAGTGGATTTGATGAATTACCTTATGTAATCGGTAGATTTGAGAAGGCATCTGGTGAATTGTGGGGCAGAAGTCCTGCCGACATCGCCATGCCAGATATAAAGACGCTCAATAAAATTCGAGAACTCGAACTGAAGGGACTGTCTACTGCCGTTCATCCACCTCTGATTGCACCAGATCAGGGTATTATCGGTACATTCAGAATGACACCTTCTGCAATTAACTACTCTAGGGAACCAGAACGATTTAAATTCCTCAGATTTGAAGGTAGGTTTGACTTATCCTCTCTAAAAGCTGACGAATTAAAGAAATCAATTCGTGGAATTTTCCTTGCAGATCAACTTGTACTGCCAGAAAAACTTAATATGACGGCAGAAGAAGTTGCTACTGTAAGAGAACAAATCCAGAAATTACTTGGGCCTACTGTAGCTAGATTTGAAAGTGAGGTTCTCACACCTCTTATTTTGCGTAGCTTTGGCCTACTCAACAGGGCTGGTGCTTTACCGCCAGCACCTCAAGAATTAGCAGAGTTAGACGAAATAGAGGTGTCTTATGTTGGTCAACTGGCTAAAAACCAAAAGATACAAGATGTCACAGCGATACAGAGGTGGCTTGGGGTTGCGGCTAATATGGCTGGCTTTGCACCAGAGGTGCTTGATAATATTAATGTGGATGAAGCTTTACAAATTATTGGTGAAAGGATGGCTGTACCGTCTGCGGTAATGAGGTCACAGGAAGAAATAGAGCAAATTAGGGCACAACGTCAGGAACAAATGGCGATGCAAGAACAACTTGCTCAGGCTTCACAGGTTGCAGAGGGAGCAGGCAAAGCGGCACCGATGGTAACAGCACTAGGAGGTGCTAATGCGTTCCCAGTACAGTGAACTGGATGAAATTAGAGAAGCAATAGTTAAAACATTTTCGGGTACTTACGGAGAAAAAGTATTACAATTTTTAGAGGATATGTATATGAACCAGATTTCGGCTGAACCGAATGACCCATATACAACCTACTTTAACGAAGGGGGTAGAGGTTTAGTGTTAGGGATTAAAGCACAAATAGCATTATACAAAAACCCTGCTTCAAAACCTGAGAGTTATAAAGCGTGAAAGGAGTAACAAATGTCAGACGAGGCCGTTGCAAGCGATAACCTCATTAATACTGAGCCAGAGGTAGCAGAAACTTGGCAATCACAGCATTTGCCAGAGGATTTACGGGAGAATGAAACCTTCTCCAAGTTTAAAGATGTAGGAGCATTAGGTAATTCTTATTTAGAGTTACAGAAAATGGTGGGTTCTAGGATTAAAGTCCCTGCCGAAGATGCTTCCGAAGAAGATATTAATTCTTTTTATAATCAGTTAGGTAGGCCAGAGGCACCAGATAAGTATGAAATTAATCTTCCTGAAACAGAGTATCGTCAGGAAAAAATAGATGAATTTCTACAAAAGGCACACGCATCAGGTTTAACAAATAAACAAGCCCAAGATGCTTTAGACTTTTATCATTCTTTAGAAACCGATACACAGGTTAATGCAGAGGCCGCTATGCAACAAGCTAGGCTGGATGCTGAAACCGCACTAAAAAAAGAATGGGGGCCGACAGAGTACGCTAAGAATTTAGCAATCTCTAGGAGAGCATTTAATCGTTTTGCAGATGATGATTTAAAACAGTTTGTAAATGAAAGCGGTGTAACCAATAATGTTGCGATGATTAAGTTTCTTCATCGTATTGGTTCCGCATTTAACGAGCCTGTCTTAGAGGGTTCTGGTAAAACTACAGGTTCTATTGATCCTGATTCAGCCAAGCTAGAGATTGAGGCTATGATGAAGGATAAGAAACATAAGTACAATGAGGCTTTATTCGACAATACGCATCCAAAACATATGGAAGCTATTTCCTATAGAGATCATTTGTATGATATGATTTATACCGAGGAATAAATGGATAACATTTTTTGTTCTGAGTGTGAAAACTTTGAGTACCACGATAGACGTATCGAAGGCAAAGCCACACCAGAGCAATATGGCTACTGTAAAGAATTTAAACGGCAGACATCTGCCGATTCTTTCTATGCAGTCTGCCTTGGTGCTTCCCCTATAGATGTTCACATAGAGAAGCCCAGTATTGTGAAGAAACGGCCTTGAAAGAGACAACCATATCTTCACGCAAATAAGAGCCTGCATGGTGCAGATAACTCTCCTTTTTTAATCTCTTTATTTATAAGAGGTCTATTATGAGTATCGAAGTCAATAAAGCATTTGCCCAAAAGTTTCGGGACAGTTTTATTCACTTGGTACAGCAAAAAGGTTCACGTTTGCGTGAGTATGTTCGTGTAAATACGGACGTACAAGGCAAGTACGATCACTTTGACCGCTTGGGTAGTACATCTGCTCAAAAGATTACGAGTCGGCATAGTGATACACCTTTGATCTCTACCCCACACTCCCGTAGGCGAGTTTCTATGGAAGATTACAACTGGGCTGATTTAGTCGATAAGGCTGATAAAGTTCGGATGTTAGCTGATCCTACTAGCGAATATATGAAAGCTGGTGTATGGGCTATGGGTAGAACAATGGATGATGTACTTATCTCTGCGATGTTGGGCAACGCTGTAAGTGTGGATGAAAACGATGCCTCAAGTAACGTAGCTTTGCCTGCCGCACAGAAAATTGCTGTATCAGGCACTACAGATATGAACATCACTAAGCTAAGAGAAGCAAAACAAATCTTAGATTCTTCTGATGTTGATCCTGATCTACCACGTTGTATTGTTATGAAATCTAACCAATTTTATGATCTCCTCGGAGATACTGAAATTCAAAGTTCAGACTACAATACAGTAAAAGCCTTAGTGGCTGGTGAAATTGATACCTTTATGGGATTCAAATTCATTCGCTCTGAGCGTTTAACAAGCGATTCTAATGGTGATACCCAATGTATTGCATGGATTCACGATGGAATTGGCTTGAGTCTAGGTATGGACGTTAAGACTGAAATTTCTGAGCGTTCAGATAAAAACTATAGTACGCAAGTCTATGCCCAAATGTGTCTCGGTGCAGTTCGCATCGAAGATGAAAAGGTCGTAGAGATTGCTTGTACTGATTCTTAATGGAGGTGTATTATGGCTACATATAAAAGTACAGAGTACACTTCCGCTACGGACGGTACGGGTACGAAAAATGCGCCTACCACTTGGAATGGTGTAACATATCGCTATGCTAGATTTACAGGGCAAGCCCTTACTTCATCTGACGTAGTGCAAGTTATGACTATACCTTCTGGTGTACGCATACTACCGCAGTCAATGGTCATTATCAGTGATCTTGAATCATCGGCTACGGTTAATGTGGGGTATGCCGCACACACTACACAAAGCGATGGCTCCGCTGTAGCTTTGGATGCTGACGCATTTATTAGTGCTGTTGCCGCAGATTCCGCTAGGACTGTTACTAACTTCCATGAAAGCGGAACCCATGATACGGGTTATGTGACTACTGGTGAAATGGTGTTGACCTTTGCTTTAGGCGCAGGCACATCTGTATCCGCAGACACATTCGATTTTCATGTAATGTACGCTGATCCTAACTAAGATTGTAGGGCAGTATCTTCCGGGGGTACTGCCTTACTTCTTTTATATATATGAGACTAAAAAAAGGCGAAATGTATTATGTGGAATGGGATGATACATTGATCCGTAATGATTGGTCTGAGGATGATACAAGCGAATTTTTAGAGGATTCTCCTAGAGTACGCTTTATGGGCTGGTTTGTAAAAAGTGATAAAAAGGCAAAAATATTTATTTTACAAAGTGATGTGCCTCCGGGTACTGTAGTTGGGGAAAGAATTAAAGTGCCGATTGGCATGATACGAGTTGTTAAACGATTGAAGTTTGCGGAGTAACCTATGGGTTCAAAAGTAGATTTAGCCAATGAAGCTTTATTATTGTTAGGGGCTAACACAATAACAAGTTTCACAGATAATGATTCTAACGCTGTATTAGTCAATCGTTTTTATGAAAGCGAAAGAGATGCTTTATTGAGGAGCCACAGATGGAGTTGCGCTATTACCACCGCTAACCTAGCTTCATTAGCTGATACACCTATTATAGATTGGGAGTTTAAATTCACATTACCTACCGACCCTTATTGTCTACGAGTGTTAGACGTTAGAACTGTTACAGGTGATATTAAATTAGATTTTGAGGTACAAGGCCGAGAATTACTTACAGAAGAAACGGCTGTAGATATTACTTATATTAAAAGATTAGATGATGCCACGCAGTTTGATGCCTTACTATACCAAGCATTAGTATTTCGTTTAGCTTGGAAGTTATCATATCCTATTACACGCTCTAATCCCGTTATGCAACAAATGGCCTCTATGTATGATGCAGTAGTTCGTGATGCTAGAACTATTGATTCACAGGAAGGCACACCAGAAATTATTGAGACAGATACGCTCACAGATGTAAGGTTGCGATAAATGGCAAAAGTATGGCCTATACAAACAAATTTTACGGCTGGTCAATTATCTCCTAGATTACATGGGAGAGTTGATGTTAATAAATACAATAACGGCTTAAAGACGCAAAAGAACGCTTATAGTTTACCGCATGGGGGTGTTGTTCGTAGAGGCGGTTTTAAGTATGTTGCTGGCGTAAAAACCAATTCTAAAAAAGTTCGATTAGTACGTTTTGAGTTTAGTGTTACTCAGGCATACATTATAGAGTTTGGAGATCAATACATCAGATTCTATAAAGATAACGGCCAGATTCAATCTGGTGGTTCTGCTGTAGAGGTTGCTACTCCTTTTTTAGAAGCCGAATTATTTGATTTGTACTTCGCCCAATCTGCCGATACCCTTTATATCGCACACCCTAGCCATGCCCCACGTAAGTTGACACGTACCAGCGATATAAGCTGGACGTTAGCAACTCTTACCTTCACCTCTGCCCCAGCCGACTTCGCTGGTGGTGCTGGTGATTACCCACGCTGTGTTACCTTCTTTGAAGAACGGCTGTATTGGGCTGGTACAAATAATAAACCTCAGACAATATGGGCAAGTAAATCTGGTGATTTCTTAAACATGAATCAGGGTACTGGTTTAGATGATGAATCGCTTGCCTTTACATTAGCTACTGATGATGTGAATGTTATCAGATGGATGAAAGCTTCTGATGTCTTATTGGTTGGTACGGTAGGTGGTGAGTTTAAATTGCATGGTAGCGGTAATCCAGTTACCCCCTCTAATGTACGTGTAGTACAGGAAACTAAGTATGGTTCTAGCACCGTAACGCCTGTTACTTCTGGTCGTGCAGTCTTATTTAATCAACGTGCAACCAAAAAAATCAGGCAGATGATTTTTGATCTGAATGTCGAAGGCTTTGTAGCCCCTGATTTGACGATTTTAGCAGAAGATATTACAGGGGGTGGCTTGACCCATATGGCATACCAACAAGAGCCAGATTCTATCGTTTGGGCGGTCAGGGAGGATGGCGTGTTGCTGGGCTTGACCTACCAAAGAGATCAACAAGTGGTTGCTTGGCATCAACATCCTGTCGGTGGTACTGATACGGAAGTCGAAAGCGTTGCTGTTATTCCTTCTGCCGATGGCAAGTCTGATGAGTTATGGATTAGTGTAAAACGCACAATTAATAGTGCTACTGTGCGATATATCGAATACTTAGATTCTACAATTAATGTGGATTCTGGACTCACATATTCTGGTGGTGCTACATCTACTCTTTCTGGATTAACTCATTTAGAAGGCGAAACAGTACAGGTTGTGGGGGATGGTGCTGTAATGCCAGATGCGGTAGTGAGTAGTGGTTCTATTTCTTTATCTGAAAGCGTGACAAGTGCCTCTGTGGGCTTGCAGTATATAACTGAATTGGTTACTTTGCCTCCTGAGTTGCCTCAAGCAGATGGGGCTAGTTTTGGAAAAAAGAAATCTTGGAATCGTATTATTTTAAATCTATATCAAACTTTAGGTATTGCTGTAAATGGCAAACAGTTAGTATTTAGAACTGGTGGAGATGCTATGGATTCAGCCCCTCCCACATTTACAGGCCAAAAAGATATTACTAATCTAGGTTGGAAGGAATCAGATACATCTATTACCGTCAGACAGGAGCAACCTATTAGTATGACTTTAATCTCTATAACGGGGGAACTGAGTGTTAACGACTAGACACGCTCCTTTAGAGCGTTCTGGTAAAATTACAATTCGGCCTTACGAATTATCGCATTTTAAGCGACTTGTTGTTAGACCGCATGAAGAAACAATTAAACGTGTTGTTAGGCTTTCTGATACGGAATGGGCGCAAGCTATAGGGAAAGAGGCTGTAGAAGCATATACCGGGTATGTCAACGGAGAGGTTTTCGCTATCGGGGGTTTAAATGTACTTTGGCCCGGAGTAGGCGAAGTTTGGGTTATTGGCTCCCCAACAATACCAGATTATCGCATTTCGTATGTTCGGGCAGTTAAGTTCTACTTGAAGTATTTTAGGGAAAAATATAAATTAAAGAGGGTGCAAGCCCAAATCGTAGCTGATTACGATATGTTGAGAAGGTTTGTAGAAAAATTAGGTTTTAAGTATGAAGGCACTTTACACAGGTATTGTGGTGGTGACTTAGATAACTGTATTTACGCTATTTGGGAGTAAAAAATGCCAGAACCAATGACAATGGCTATGCTGGCTGGTGGAGCCGAGATAACTAAAGGTGTTTCTGGTTATAAGGCTGGGCAATCTTCTGCCAAGTCTGCAATGGCTACAGCACAGTACAATAAACAGATTGCTGATATTAATGCCAAGATGGAAGCAGATCGTGGCATTATTGTACGAGAAATTACTGAGCGTAATGCTGAGGTTATAGCGGATCGTGCTGTATACGACTCTTATCTGCTAGAGCGACAAGCGGATGAAGTGTTAGAACAAACTGCATTTGATATGCAGATTGCTGAAAGACAGTATGATATATTTACAGCAGAAAAACGTGCTAGATGGGGTGCTTCAGGGGTCACTATGCAAGGTAGCCCTGCTACTGTAGCTTTTGCTGATGCTCATGCGGCCGCAGTAAACTTAGCCAATATAGAATTACGTGGCGCACAGGCGGCAAGCCAAATAGATCAGACTGCCGCTATGACACAATACAAAGGTCATGCGGATTATAACGCTACCATGCAACAAGCTTTTCTACAGCAATACAACTCAGATATACAAAGGGCTAATATTATCAATCAGGGTAATATGAATCTGTATGCTGGTATGTCTAAAGCATATCAAGCGCAACAACAAGCTAATGCGGCTCTTGTATCTGGTTTTACAAATGCTATTACGGCTGGTGTTGGTGCTATGAATCCGGGTGCTGGTGGGGGAGGTGGCCCATCTGGATTTACTCAGGCTGGTGCTGGTACAGATATTAGCTTTAGTAGTCAAATGGGTGTATCTGGCGGTAATTTCTTTACTCCTTCAATCGGTAGTTTATAGGTATTAATTTATGGCAATCGGAAAACCGTTATTAGTTCAACAAAGAAAATCGGTGCAACAACCTGTACTCTCTACCAACACAAGGGAGTTAAGCACTAATATAAAAGCATTACAGCTTCCATTTGCTGACTATAGTATTGCGCAAAATAACGCACTAGCTTCCCATGCAGTAGGTAAGGAATTAGCGAATATGGTAAGTGCTGGGGTTAGTGCTAAAATTAATTGGGATAATCAACAGGATGAGTTTGAGCGTTTAACTTGGATGGATGAGTGGCAAAAGTCTGATTTGGATTTTAAAGGTCGGTTTGCAAAAGCAGTCACGCCAGATCAAAAACAGACGGTGCTTACTGATTATGATGCTAATTTGCAAGAATTAACTGATAAATGGTCTGAAAAATTTGGTACTGATCTACGCTCTAAAAGATATTTAACTCAATTAAGGTCTGGTTCTCAAAAGCAGTACAGTACATTTCATACTAATATCGCTAAAGATATACATACACGTGCCGTTTCTATGCACGAAGTGAATATTGCTTCTGCATTACAATCGCTTAAAGAGGATCGCAATGCAGACCCTCAAATCCAAATGGAGAATATAAAAGATGCCTATAGTAATCTTTTAAAAATTGGTCATTATTCCGTTGAGGAGGCTCAATTTAGGTTAGGCATTGCAAAAATGACAGCCGTTACTGATCGTGCCATGTTATTTGCTAGAGGTTTAGCTGGTGATACAGCCGCTACCGGGCAAAACTCTTATTCAAGAGATGATTTACTATTGAGGCTGGAACAAACATTAGGCTTTCAGAAAGGCACTTTAGACTCAAAATTAGCACGTAAAGCAGAAGAAACTTATACAGACCACTATTATAAAAAATTAGCAGAACACAATGCTCAGGTTAATAGTGATGAAAATTACAAAAAACATTTAACCCGAAAAATGTTTCACAGATTTCAATCAGATAAGAAACAGGCTTTAGATTCGGGAGTGGTAGGTGAGGTAGAGGCCGAGAAATTATATGCAAAAGCAAAAGCTTTAGAGGCTACGGGTTATCCGGGTGAGGTAGCTAGTTTAGAGGCTGAGATTAACAGTCTGAAATACAACCCTGCGGATGAAACTACGGTACTTGAATATACTACAGGAGATGGCTGGCAAGAGATTTTACAAAAGTTAAGTGGTGAGGATTCTACTTATCTTGATGTGGATAAAATAGATGATATTGTCCAAGAGAAGCATCCTTTTGCCAATATTAAAACTAGAAATGCCATTAGAAATTATTTAATCAAATGGAATGAGAATTTAACTAAAGATTTTTCAAAAGCTACAGAACCCACACTTAGGTCATCGTTAGCCCACTATATAAAGGGTAATCAAGCTGTGCGCACGTTTATTGCGTCAAATGTGCAAGATGGATTTGGTGCTTTAATCAATCCAAATACATTAAATTGGAAAAGTGTTTTCCAAAGAAACAAAGCAACTGCGGATGCGCTTAGTCGCATTGAATCAAGATTAGCGGAAAGTGCTGGCAGTCACCAAGGCCCGTTCGCTAAAGAAGCACAAGAGCAATCTATCCCAGAAAGACAGGCCATATTAAGAGCCTTTATAGATGATCTGGTTAATAAAGAATTTGATACATTGGTTAAGGATGATTTGGAAGCGCAAGAAAAAGAAAAAATGGAGATGGGTATTCTTGGAACACATATGAATAAGGGGCTTCCAAAAAGCAGTTTGCCGCCTTCACAAAAACAGAATATTGCACAGCAATTAAAAGATACTGCACCGTATACCCAAGTATCTAATGAAGGAATTAAAACAAGCGATACAAGTGGCAAGGTAGTAGATATTAGCAAACCCGGTGCTATGACCGAAGCTATGCAAAAAGGGGCTAAAGAACAGATTGGTACTGTAACTCAGGGTTTAAAAGATGATGTAAATCAAATTAAAGCTGTCGGCAAAGCCGTACAAAGTGGTTTAAAAAATATGATCCGCAGTAAAACTCAAGGGATACGGGAAGGGGCAAGAGATTTTAAAGAGACAGTACGGCAATCTGAAACTGGGCCAGAAACATTAAATCGTCTTGCAACCGAAGGTGTAGAAGTGTTAAACGAAGGTATAGAAGCGTTAAAAAAGCCTACTGGCGCACAATCTCCTATATCTGAGGCTGGTAAAAAGTTAGCTGGTGAACCGCCAAAACCTATTTCAGCCCCTACGGGTACTCCACAAGAACGATACCAAGCCTTTGAAGATGCTGAAAATTTTGCTATACAGTCTACAGAGAAGTTGCTTAGTGGGATGGAAAGTGTGGAACAAGAAGAATCTCAAATGACCAGAGAGGAGTCAGCAGAAAATGCGGCTAATTACCTTGAAAATATTGGGCAAGCAAACCAACCAGAACAAGGACAATCTATGATACCGCAAGCCCCAGTAACTATACCTCCAAATATTGTTGAAGCTATACCGCAAGCTATTGAACAAATCAATCAAATAGTGCAACCACCAGCCCCTACGTTACAACCAAATGTTACTAATGAAGATAGCTTAAAGCAATTAGAGAAACAGTACAATATTGAAGGACGTAAAAAATTACGTGGTATTAAGGACACTAGAATACAACATCCACCTTCTACCACACCATTAAATTTACAAGAATTGCCAATTGCCGACCAGACAGATAGAGCAATATGGGATCGTGCAACCGAGATGTATCAACTCAATGAAGATTTTAAAGAGCATGGTATTGGCAGAGAAGCGACTTGGGAAGAAAAAGAAGAACTTGATCTTCTACTAAAAGAAATTAAGCGCAGGAAATTAACCAATAGGCAAATGCAAGGCAAAGGATTATGGGAGCCAGTAGATACTGGTCTACATGATGGAGATATGTTTAGCTTTTTAGCCAAGAACTATAACGCCTCATCAAAGCTTTTAAAAAGTGATGAGGAGGAAAAAAAATTCGCTAAGAACGCACGACAAGCTTTAGAGAATTACTACGATGGTAATTTATCGCCAGAACAAAAGACTAATGTTGCTGAAATGTTATCGGTGCTGGATGAGGCGAAGTGGTCGTTTGCAGATGATTTAGGTTATCTTGGTATGTCTTACGAAACATTTACGGACTATATGATCGCAGTTTATGGTGCTGAAACTCAGTTTGGTACTGACACCCCTGTTTCTAAGAGGGACGTTGTGGGTGAATTGCAAGTGACTAGAGGCACGTTTAGAGATGTTACAAAGCCAAAAGGTAATTTAGGCCCGAAGATGGCAGAAGCTATGGGTTACACTATTGAGAATTTGCGTAAACTAGCAAAGAATGATTCTAAATTAAAGTATTCTCTTTTAAATAGTAAAAAGTTTAACTACCTTGCTGGGGCGGCTATCGTTTTAAATAAACTACAATACAACCCTAAAGGCAAAAGAAAGTAAGGATATAGTATATGCCGTTAAAAGAATGGAAGCTTACAGACGAATTGCAAGAGAAGTCAGACTTGTATGAGAAATACAGCAAGAATTTGAAAATGTTGGAATCTTCTCCAATTACAGAATTTGAAACCCCTATAGATACTTTTGATTTCAAACATGATTCCACTACCAAGGCTTATGAAGAAGGGCGTTATTTAGCGCAGGGTGGCGAAGATCATCCTAATATGCGTATTGCCAGCAAACAAACATACAAAATGCCCACACCAGATGAGGCTCAAGAGGAAGGTGTTGTTAAGTATCTTGCTGACGGCACAAGTGATTTTGTGAAAGGTCTGGCTATTGGTGGCTTTATTGGAGTTGATGAATTAGCGGCATCTGTAGGTTCTTTATCAAATTCGCTTGCAGGGACAGATGAATACTACACAGGCCGTCATTTGTCTAAGTATATGCACGATATACAAAAAAGGCATAAATTGAATGGTGATGCGGCTAATGCTGGTGTTTCTCTTGGTCAGTTTATAGCAGGGTTTCTTCCTAGCTTATTTGCTACACAGGGGTTAGGTGTAGGATTAAAAGGCGCACAGCTTGGCGGTAAGGCGTTAGAACGAGGAGTAAGGGGGTTTGGAGATTGGATTTCCAAGGGAAGCCCTGCTAATGTAATCGCATCTTTTATGGCTGGCGCAACGGCTTATTCACCAAATCATAAGAACTTAGGTAATGACTTAGCTACTGTTGATAATTATTTGGCTGGCGAGGTATCACGGTATTTAGCTACTAATCCAAATTCTCCCGAATCCGTAAACAGACTTCGCAACGCTTTACAAGAAGCTGGGCTTGCCATTTTTGGTGACACAGTTGTTGCGCCTATAATTAAAGGTGGGGTTAAGATAGCTGGTCAAGCAATTAAACCCGTACATGAATTATTTATAAAAGCCTTAGATGTCCACAAACAATCTGTTGGTGTCAAAGTTTTGACGAATAATGGAACGGTGAATCAGGCCGGGAAAAAGGTGATGCTTACGGGTAAGGATGGTATGCAACAAATTGTTGACGAAGAAAAAGCAGTTTTAAACGCACGTACAGATTTATCTTTAACCCCTAAAACTCAAAAAGCAGAACTTATTTTTAAAGTCCCGGCCAATAAGACGGTTGCTCAGGCTTTAGCTGATAATGAATCTATACAGAACAATATTTTAGCTTTACCCGATATGCAGACTCGGCAAGCCTATCTTACATCTATTACAGATACGCTTGAAAAGTTACCCAAGCAGACTACAGCCGAATGGTCTAAGCAGGGTTTGGAAATGGTACGACAAGCTGGAATGGATGTTGAGACTCTACGTAAATTAGATGAGTCAGGTACGGTTAGCGCACCTATGATTTATGCAATAGGCCATATGAGTGCGGCTGTTTCTAGGCATTTAGATACAGCGATTGAAAATACTAAAAACATAATGAACAAGGTAGATGTTACCAATGATGAAATTGTAGAGGCACAAGCTGATTTTGTGAGAGCGTTAGCTGATGAGTTAGAGTTGGCACAGATGTTTGAAAATGCTGGCACAAGAGGTGGTAAGGCGTTACGTGCTGTAAATACAGTAGTCAAGGATTTAGGCGAAAATTTTAAAAAATCAGCTTTAAATTCACCTGATGGTGAGCAAGTTCTTGATTTTTTTAGGCGCAGTAAAATTGGTGGCGTTGAGATACCAAGAGTAGTGGATATGTTGGCTACTGCTCGGTTGGCACTTGGACAACGTGCTATGCACAAAGTAGTTAGGAATGGTTTTAAATCTGGAACGATGAGTGCTTTTGTTGAATATTGGATTAATCAGGGTTTACTGAGCAACCCAGCAACTCATATATTGAACTTGGTTGTAGGGGGTCTAAATTTAACTACTCATGTAGGTTCTCAGTTTGCGGCCGCAGGGGTAAGTGCTGTCCGTAGAAACCTAGTCCCTTCGCTTGGTAAAGCTGAACACGATGTAACATTTAGAGAGGCGTTTGGGTCGCTATATGGAATGGTTGCGGGCTTGAGTAAAGCAATGCAATTATCGTTAAAAGCTGGTGTTACTGGTAAATCTGCTTGGGGTCAAGCAAGCAAGATTGATAACTACGGTATGCAACATTTTGCCGCCAGTACCTATGATTTAGAGGGTACGGGTATTGGATTAGGTATAGACTATATGGGGTCTTTAATAAGATCATCTGGACGCTTTTTACTATTAGAAGATGAGTTTGTTAAGACAGTTGCAGGGGAAATGTTTAAGCATAGTAAGGCTTGGCGTTATGCCTATAGCAATACACCACACCAAAAGCTTCTTCGTAAGCTGGGCAGAAAACCGATAGAGGACGGTAATGTAATTGACCATTACAAAGAACTTATTGATAATCCACAATACTATAAGGAGCGTATTGGTGAAGTCGATTACTCTATAGAACGTCAAATGCAAGAGTTTGCAGACCTAGTTACATTCCAGCAACAGTTAGGGCGTACTGCTTCATCAGTTAGTGAATGGGGTGTTCGTGTGCCTCTTGTTAAAATAGGAATCCCATTTGTTAAGGTTTTGACTAATATACCTAAATACACACTACGCCATAGTCCAGCGCAAGGTATTACCGCTTTACATCCTATGATGAGTCAGTTGCAGACTACCGAGTTTCAGCGTGGCGGTCAAGCTAGGATGTTGGAAATAGGACGCATGACATATGGAACTATGATGATGATTTATGGCGGCTACCTGTATCTTAATGGAAATATGACGGATAGCGGCCCAAGAGAATACTGGAAGGCTATTAATTCTAAGGATGCTAATGTAGAGCCTCCTCAGTCTATAAAAGTAAAGCCTGTTAACGCAAAAGCTGGTGACAACTATTGGATAGATATTAGCCGATTTTCACCGTATTCCAATTTACTTCAAATGGGTGCTGATATTGCGAAGATGTCTTTTAAAATGGAAGATGCTAATCTAACAGACCATATTTGGAAAGCAGTAACAAGTGTGCAGAAAAACTTAGTTGATCCCACATTTGCCCCTGCATTGCATAAAACTCTAGGCGTGATTGCTGATTCTAGTAACGACCAGAAAGATTGGAATAGGGCTTTTAAATCTATAGTAGGTAGCACAATACCAGCTTGGGCGAGATCAGTTGAAAAAAGAACACATCCCGGTAAATCAGAATTAAAATCGTATGATATGCACCCGGAACGGCCAGAACTGCATCAACCTTCAGATTGGACGGGGTATGTGGCGCAAATGCTGGCTACTTCATCTTCACACTCTGATTTGGTTCCGACCAAGCGTAATTTTCTAGGAGATCAAGTTAAACATGATTTAGGCAAGGACTCAGGGATTCCGGGTATTCTACATGATCCCATGTATTCGTTTCTCACTATAAGAAAAGCAGATGAAACTCCTGTCTTAAAACATATACTAACTGATTTAGAACTTGAAATATCACGACCATCGCATATACTACGACTTACTATTGGTGGTCAATCGACACCAGTAAGGCTTACGCCTTATGAGTATGATGAGTATGTGAGGCGTATTGGCAAGATGGAGAACCATTTAGGCCATAACTTAAAAGATTCTTTTGCACATCGCTTTAAAAACGATCCATTATATCGTGCGGAGTATAATAGGTGGAAGCAAGCAAATCCTACTGGCAAGGCGCAAGCAAAAATACGCATGAAATCAGCTATGAACAAAACATATAATCAACATCAAACTTTAGCCAAGCAAAGTATGATTGAAGAATTTAACTTGCGGCAACGTGCAATAGATATACGCAAACAATATGGTACAGATATAGATGAACTGGCCGCAGAAATTAATTAACACAGGGATTAGGAGTGATATGTAATGACCGTTTCCTCCACTACAACTAAAGTTTCCTACACAGGGAATAACGCAACTACAGTATTTGCATATACGTTTAAGATTTTTGCATCAGGAGAAATCAAAGTATACGTTGATAATGTATTAAAAACACTCACAACTCACTATACTTTAAGTGGTGTTGGTTCCGCTTCTGGCGGCAATGTAACTTTTACTGCTGGCAATACCCCCGGTACAGGCGCAAGCGTAGTATTTGTTCGCTCAATCGCTAGAACTCAGGTTACAGACTATGTGGAAAACGATAATTTCCCTGCTGAAACGCATGAAGCGGCACTAGATAAACTGACCTTTATTGCACAGGAACTAGATAATACTTTAAGTTCTGATATTTTTAGATTTTCAGAATCCGTTGCTGACGCTGGCACAGTAACAATTACATTAAATGCGACAGATCGTGCCAATAAACTTCTGTCTTTTGATGCTTCTGGCAACCTAATAGCTACTCAGGAAATTGGTACATACAAAGGCAACTGGGCGGCTACTACAGTTTATACTACTAGAGATATTGTTAAAGATACTTCTAATAATAATATTTATATCTGTATTACCGCACATACTTCATCCGGGGCGCAACCGATTTCAAGCAACTCAGATGCCGCTAAATGGGCGTTAATTGTCGACTCAGCCTCCGCTACCACTTCGGCAACAAATGCGGCTACATCGGCAACTGCGGCCGCTACATCGGCAACTGCAAGTGCAACCTCGGCAACCGCATCTGCAACTTCCGCAACTTCGGCTTCTTCTTCGGCTTCAACCGCTACTACACAAGCGAGTAATGCAAGTACCTCTGCTACTAATGCCGCTAGTTCAGCGACAAGTGCGGCTAGTTCCGCTACTGATGCTACTGGTGCGGTAGGTGCTGTCGCATGGAAGTATACATTCGATAACTCTACATCTATGGCAGACCCCGGAACAGGGGAGGTACGCTTTGATAATGCTACTTTAGCATCCGTAACCAATATAGCTATTGATGCTACAAGTGCTGATACAGGTAATCCTGATGTATCTGATCTAATTGCTTCGATTGATGATGGCACTAACAGTTCCCATGAGGGTTATCTATTTATAAGAAAACATGGAACGCCAGCTACTTTTATGGCATATAATGTTACAGGGAGTATTACTGACAATACTGGTTGGCTACAGATTCCAGTTAGTCATGCCGCTAGTGGTGGAACTATAAGTAATGCTGACACCCTCTATATTTCTTTTGCTAGATCAGGTAATGTAGGCGCAACAGGAGCAACTGGGGCGACTGGTGCAACTGGCCCACAAGGGCCGACAGGAAATACTGGGGCGCAAGGGCCACAAGGTATACAAGGGATTCAAGGTAATACGGGTGCTACAGGAGCTACTGGGGCCACAGGCCCAATGGGTGAAGCTTCTATAGGTGATATAATTGCATTAGGATAATTAAACTAAGGACATATTATGGCAAACACATTTAAACTAAAGACGAAAGATGGGGGTGCTGTAGGAGCAAATACAGATATGACCATCTATACCGTTCCTAGTGCAACTACTACTGTCGTTATTGGTTGCACCATAGCGAACACAACCGCTAGTTCTATTACTGTAGATGCTAAGTTGGAGAATAATGATGGAGACAACATTCACATTGGTAAGGATTTACCTATTCCTACTGGTAGCAGTCTGGATATTTTGGCTGGCAAGATCGTAATGGAAGCATCAGATGTAATGAAGATACAGTCTGATACAGCTAATTCTACACAAATTGCATTATCTATTATGGAGCAGACCTGATGGCTGGATTTATAGGAAATACACCAGCAGAAACGTATGTCAGTTTAGAGACACAGAATTTTACTGTAACTGCTACTGCCAGCTATACTTTATCCAATGCTGTTACTAATGAAAATGAAATTGCGTTATTCATTAATAACGTAAGACAGCAACCGGGTTCTAGCTATGCGTATACTGCAAGTGGAACTACTCTGACTCTTTCTTCTGCTACTGCTGGCACAGATACAATGTATTGCGTTTATCTTGGTAAATCAGTAGGAACTATTAATCCTCCTGATGGCTCGGTGGGTACAGCAAAGATCGAAGATTCTGCTGTTACGAATGATAAGTTAGCTGGATCAATCGCTAATGATAAGTTGGCTGGTTCTATTGCAAACAGTAAGCTGGCTACTGATCCAACTAATGCTTCAAACATAGCTAGTGGTACGTTAGCTTCTGCAAGGCTGGATACTGGAACAACCGCTAATAAAATTCTTCAGCTAGATGGTAGTGCGAAAATTCCTGCTGTAGATGGGAGCCAACTCACAAACTTGCCCGGAGGTGGTACACGGGTTTTTATCAAACAAATTGTGGCAAATGATGATGCTTCAATAGAGTTTATAGACGGTACAGCATCCGTAGTTTTTGATAATACTTATAAACTGTACGAAATTGATTTTTTCAATATGGTCAATGCTACAACGAACACTTCAATTCACGGAAGATTGTATCAAGTGAGTGGAGATAGGCCGATTACTGGCAGTTCATATACTGGTGGTGAAGAACACTCGTATACTGGTAGTGGCACAGGATTTAGTGATGCTACTAATCAATCTACAATGAATTTAGGGTGGATTAGATATTTTGGTGGTTCATCATCATCATCTCTTTATGGACATAGTGGACAAATTCAAATTTTCAACCCATCTCAAACTGGAAAATATTGCCACGTTACATCTTCGATTATAGGGCATCATTCTGGTGGGTCATTCCACAGAATCCGATCATACTGGTATACCTCTGATGCTACTCCCGACACGAATATGGATGGTATTCAAATTTATATGTCGAGCGGAAATATTACAAGTGGCATATTTAACCTTTATGGGATAAAGGACAGTTAGTTATGGCTAGATTTAAAAATTTTGGGGATGGTGTAAGAGTTCAATTTACCCCTGAAGAAGAAGCCCAAAGAGATGCAGAGGAAAAAGTTTGGGCAGATGAAGCAACAAAACGTGAGGCTCTCGCTGAAATCCATAGACTTGAAAACACAATTACTCCTAGAAGATTGCGAGACTCTGTATTGACTGATGAGGGTAAAGCATGGTTGACGAATGTGGAATCTTTAATTGCGATAGAGAGAGGTAAATTATAAATGGCAACCAGTAAAATAAAATCAGACTCAATAGATACTGTAGCCGCAAGTAAGCTGACAGGTGCTTTGCCAGCTATATCAGGTGCATCGCTTACGAACTTGCCAAGTGATATTACCAAAAGCACCTCAGAGCCTACTGCAACAACTAATCCTTCAGGTGGTGTCGGGACTTTATGGATACGAACAACTACCGGTGAGATGTACTGTTGTACTGACGCTACTAGCAACAACAATGTTTGGACTAATATCGGAGAAGGCACAGGTAATATCCCTTCACCTCCAAGTGGAGGGACTATAACCACAGATGGTGATTATAAAGTTCACACATTTACTTCATCTGGTGTTTTTGAAATTCATAGTATAGCTAAGGTTCTTAACTCTGAAGTAGAATATCTTGTTATTGCTGGCGGTGGGGGAGGTGGTATTGGTCGTGGTGATGTTGGTGGTGGAGGAGGAGGGGCCGGTGGTTATCGTACAGCTACTGGTTTTTCTGTATCCGCACAAGCATACACAGTGACCGTTGGAGCTGGTGGTTCTGCTGGTATTGGCCCCGATGGTAGTGCGGTGGATGCAAGCAACGGGTCTGACTCAGTATTTAGTTCTATTACATCAACTGGCGGTGGTCTTGGTGCTAAAAGTGCTTCTGGGAGTTCTGGCGTAGCTGGCGGTGATGGTGGGTCAGGTGGCGGTGGTGCTACTGATTCAACAACTGGTAATAACGCTGGTGCTGGCGGTTCTGGTAATACTCCATCTACTTCTCCTTCACAGGGTAATAATGGAGCAAGTGCAACGGCTGGTGATCCATGGCGATCTGGTGGTGGCGGTGGAGCGAGTGCCGCTGGAAGTTCAGACGATGGGGGTAATGGTACAAGTTCAAGTATTACTGGCTCTGCTGTTACTAGAGCCGGTGGAGGTGGTGGTGCTTATCGTAGTGGTGGTGGTAATGCCGGTACTGGGGGTGGTGGTGCTGGGGGACATCAATCTGCTGGTGATGGAACAGTTAATACAGGTGGGGGAGGCGGTGGTACAGGTCAAGCTTCTTCTGGTGGTTCTACATGGACAGCCGGTGCTGGTGGATCAGGAGTTGTAATTATTAGATATAAATTTCAATAATAGGTGAATTATGAGTCATTTTGCAGAAATAAATAATGATGGAGTAGTACAAAGAGTAATAGTAGCAGAACAAGATTTTATTAATAGTGGTGCGGTAGGTGACTCCTTTCTTTGGGTACAGACTTCTTATAATAATAATTTTAGAAAGCAGTTTGCTGGTATAGGGTTTACCTACGATAAGGCTAAAGATAAATTCATCGCACCTAAACCTTATCCCTCATGGGCTTTAGATAGCAACGATGATTGGCAAGCCCCAGTTGCGATACCTGATGATGGGAAACTATATGATTGGGACGAAGATTCTAAAGCTTGGAAGGAGCGATAATGGCTGGATACGTTGGGCGTGGGATAGAATACGGTAATGCAGTAGCGGATCACTTCACAGGTAATGGTGGGGCAACGTATACCCTAAATTACGATACCACTACCAACGGGGTTGTTGTTTCTTTGGATGGTGTAGTGCAGAAGAATGGTACAGATTTCAACGTGACAGGAACTTCTCTTGTATTCACTTCTACAGTATCTAGTCCAATCGCAATACAAGTTATTTATACTGGTCTTACTCTTACATTCCCTACACCATCAGATAACTCTGTTACTGGTGCTAAGATCGCTATGGGGTCTGATGCGAGAGGAGATATTTTATACTACAATGGTACTGATTACGCACGTTTAGCAAAAGGGTCTAATGGACAAGTATTAAAAATGGGAGCCAATGATCCTGCGTGGGGTGCTGATGCAGGGGGTGGCCCAAGTTTAGGTACAGATCATATCATCAGAACAAACGCTAAAACCATAGCAGAGAATATAACATTTGCTGGTACAGAGAATGGGATGAGCGCAGGCCCGATCTCGATTGCAAGTGGCTATACCGTAACGGTAACGTCTGGATCTACATGGAATATAGTAGGTGCTTAATAATTAAAGGAGCAATTAAAAATGTCAGAAATTAAAGTTAATAAAGTAAGCCCTGCTACTGGTACAGCTATTACGTTAGGTGACAGCGGTGATACTTTTACAGTACCGGCAGGGGCAACGATTGTTAACTCTGGCACAGCAACGGGGTTCGGTTCCTCTGGTTTTACCCAAGGGTCAGCTACGGCTACCACTTCAGGCACAACTCACGACTACACTTCAATACCAGCAGGGACGGATATGATTGTCATCAATTTATTTGAAGTGAGTAATTCGGGTAACACCAGTTTGAAAATTCAACTAGGTGATTCTGGTGGGATTGAGACATCGGGTTATATAAATCGGTCATATCAAAAGTATGATGACCACGAAGAATCAAATACAGATGGATTTGAACTTGAACAGCAAGACGCTTCATCAGAATTTAGTGGCCATTGTATTCTTACTTTGGTTGATTCTTCAACTAATACTTGGGCGTTTAGTGGTGCGCTAGCTGTAACAAGTGCAACTAATAATAATACAACATCAATGGGGGTGAAAGCATTGTCAGCAGAACTAGATCGTATTCGGCTCTTAAATGACGGTGGAACCGCTTTTGATAACGGTAAATTTAACATTATGTATCAATAGGTATCTTATGAAAACATACTTAGCAGTAGTAAAACAAACAGGTGGTGTGATTGAAAAGTATCAGGACTTTGGTACGCAAACAGAGGCCGACTCCCATGTAGCAGAGTTTGGTGGTTTTGCTTGCACCGCTCCAAAGTCAGGGGGTGTTAAATATTGGGTCGCAGATGCGAAGGATAAAGTTGTTACCCATGATTCAGACAAGCAAACTTCAGATGAAAACAAAAGAAGTGTTCTTTGGAAAATTATTCAACTAGAAGAACTTGAAACTCCACGCAGACTAGCAGAGGCTATGCCAGATGAAGCTGGTGGTTCATCCACAGGAAGAAAATGGTTGAAGGCTAACCGTGATGCTATCGCTACTGAACGGGCAAAATTATAATATTACAAAAACAGAGGTGATCTAATGGCTTTAGCATTTGCAGGGAATGGAACAATTACAGGGCTATCCGTTGGTGGACTTCCTGATGGCACAGTAGATGCTGATACTTTAGCTAGTGGCGTAGGTGGTAAGGTTTTGCAAGTTCTTAGCACTACGAAAGATGATACTTGGGATACAACATCCTCATCTTGGGTTGATGTGACAGGGATGTCCGTAGATATAACCCCATCAGCAACAAGCAGTAAAATCCTAGTTACACTGAATATGATGATAAGTCAAACTGGCACTACAAATCGTGCTTATATTCGTCTTTTACGAGATTCAACGGCTATTCATGTAGGGGCTTCCGCAGGAAACAGAACACTAGGAACGGCTATGCTCAGGGGCGAAGGAACACAATATAGCGTAGAAAACTTTTCCGTAACATATTTAGATAGCCCATCTTCTACGTCAGCACTCACATATAAGGCACAGGGGGGAGTCTTTAATACTGCTGGTATGGCGGTAAATCGTGATGGGCAAAATGATGATGATGCTTATACTTTAAGGGGTGCATCAACAATAACAGTTATGGAAATATCAGCTTAATTTAAAGGAGTAACAAGATGGATATATGTACGGCTATTCTAGCCATTAACCCAAAAGCACAAGTGAGTGTTAATGCCGAGGACTTGGATCAAATTACTTGGCATGGAGACACTACACCAATTAGCAAGGCAGATATACAAGCCAAGCAAGCAGAATTAAAAACTGCCTACGATAACGCTAAATATCAACGTGATCGTAAAGCTGAATACCCTAGTATAGAAGATCAATTAGACGATCTATACCACAACGGGATAGACGGATGGAAAGTTACTATTAAAGCAACGAAAGATAAATATCCAAAGGGGTAAAGAATGAGTTTAACTAAAGTAACTTCAAATGTAATCAATGATGTAGATGCCAGCAAACTCACAGGCTCTATTGCGGATGCGAGGGTTCCAGCTAGTGCAGTAACCCAACACGTTACTGGCTATGATGATGCTAACATTCGCTCAGATATTTTAAAATTAGCGTTAAGCCAAGCGGTTGATGGCAATAGAGTTGCTTACAACTTAGAAAACTCTTTTATAGACGGTTTTGAAGATGATACAGGAATTACGACTGAGACTAATGTAGATCGTAATGGGGCAGGGGAATATATTAGTACCTCTACTTTTGGAACGCCAGCTTATGATACTTCAGACAGATCATCAACCATTACCCTCACCAGCAACATGAGTGCTTCAAGCGGTCTATACTCAACAAGTGGGCCGATAGATGATTATTTTATAGACGGAGATACTGGTACTGCACCGGGTAATAGGTGGGGCTTTGAAAATGGAGTTAATGCGGCTAATCTTTATATAAGATTTCAGTGGGCCGCCACCCAACTTATTACTGCTTGGAAATGGTATGGGCAGGGTGCCGCTTCTAACGGAACATGGAAATGGCAGGGTAGTGATGATGGTTCAACGTGGACAGATGTTGGCTCATCTTTTACATTATCTCATATTAACGGAGTTGTGGAAGAAACCACACCATTAGGCAGTAATGCGACAGGTTACAAATATTACCAATTAATAGGTGTCAGCGGCACTCTCGGAAGTGCTGGAAATAATGTTGAAATTCAATTTAAGCAAGCTGGTCAAACTTTCAATGCCACAGGTACTCTTATATCTGATGCACAGACAGCTTCATCTTCACGCACATCATGTTCTGGTGTAATTATTTATGAAGATTCGTCTGGCACAGCTACATTAGGAACGGACTTAAAAATCTACTTTACAGCAAATAACGGCACTAACTGGACAGAGGCCGCTTCTTATGGAACTGCAACCACTTATAGTGGAAGTAAGAAGCTGGTCAAGTTAGGAGCTACTACAGTAACGGCTGGAACACAAGTGGCTATGAAAGCTGTTTGGGCTAATCAGGCAAGTGGATCAAAAGAAACTCGCCTACATGGATGGGCTGTAAATTATTGATGAATCTTAAATTATTAATCTTTTTTGCGGTGTTGTACGGAACTTTTTATTTGTTGATTTTAACAGGGGCGAATTGGTGATGGGTGGCTGTAATGCGGCAGATCAGAGAATTTTTAGCAAATCTTACAGTCATAGTAATTATTTCTTTTACAATTAGCTTAGTAGTTTATTTATTACTTTTACCAGAAGATAAAAAGCCTACAACTTATAAGGAAATAACGATTGAACATTTTTTACGGTAGGGCTGGACAATGGTACGATGGTATATGGCACTTATAATATCAAGCGCAACAATCGGATATTGGTTTTATTTGTGGATCAATGGCGCAAAATAGCCTGTAATGAATGGAAAAAATATTAGAGAACATATGGGGTATCTTTGTTGGTTTAGGGTGGTGGATGCTCAACCGCATGACTGCAAAGATAGACGGGCTAGAGAAAGATAAGGCAGACGGTAATGCCGTTGCCAAGAACTCTAACTTGATCCATGAAACCGATAGAAGAATAGACGAGATACAGCATACTACTGTGCCGAGACAAGAGTATAAATCCGACATAGCCAGTTTGCATATGCGTATTAACGAATTAGAAAAATCTAAAGAGGATAAGATACAGGATATTAGGGTAGTCGGAACTGGGGATTTGGATGGGAAAAAATCGACACAGAAAAAATAAGGTACAGTATGGACAAATTGCAAGAGTGGATCATTACTGTATCAGTTACACTCGCTGGTATTTGTGCTTGGGTGTTTAAAAAGCTTTGGTCACGTATAGATTCGATAGAGGATAAAGTACACCAAATTGATTCTAATCGTATTACACGTAGGGATTTAGATAAAATAATTAGCGTACAAAATCTAATACTTCAAAATCTATTATCAAATAAAAAGAAAGAGTAATGTGGTTACTGATTACTATCATACTTTTTAATAACAGTACAACTAAAGTTGAGGTGTTAGAAGTCTTTACCAATAAAGCCCAATGTATCTCAAGGGGGAATTATGCTAGTCGTATAGGTATACCAGAAGGCATGGTAATACAATGTATCCCATTGAAAGGAGTGAAGAAAACACATGGCACGAAACTACGCTAAAGAATACGCAGACTACCACAGTAAGCCAAAGCAAATAAAACGTAGAGCTTCAAGAAATTCTGCACGTAGAAAAGTTTTAAACGGTAGAAAGTCTACTAAGGACGTAGATCATAAGGATGGCAACCCTATGAATAACAGTAGGAAAAATTTGAGGTTATCGCCCAAAGGCCGAAATCGGGCGAGAAAATAATCGACTCGACCCTTGGGTTGGGTTTGAAAAAATAAAGCAAATTTTGCATATTTCCGGGCGTTAAAACGGAAACCATGTTGGGGGTTGCAACTCCGAAAATGGGATTCGATAAACTTCCGGGCGATGCTTGTACCCAAAGTCTGTTAAGTATCTCTCACGCCTAGCATCTTTACCTTTAATCCAACCTTTAAACTCTGCATAATAGTATTTTGCTACCTTCTCTATATGTATTAATGCGTAGTTATGTTCTATAGGATCATTCTTTCTAACGATTAGATTAGTATTTTTATTACTGCCTACGGTTCTGATCTGCCATGTTTCACCAATATCTGCTTCTTTAAAAGTATTAACTGTTAATGGGTAGTACACGTTACATATTTTAGAGAACGCCATTTCCCCTAATACACCATAGAAATTATCGTGTATATCCCTGCCAGCATAACCATGCTTATCTTGTAGCCCTTGGCGTAGAGATTCTGTATGCCTCATACCTACTACGTGCATAGCTACAGAAACCTCATACCATCTAAGTCTACATTTGTTATCTGTAATATCAGTCACGGTTTCACCCCCAATGTTTTACGATCTATATCATTGTTATCTGTAGTGGCTATAGTTCCTTTAGAAATTGTATTTAAACTATTAGCCTTTAACACATCGCACAGTAAAACAATAGGGAGTGTAGTGTGATGTTTCTCTATACTAAAGTTTGGTCTTTTGATTGCAGTCTTTTGCATCTGCCATAGTAAGTGATGCCACGGCAATCTACATTCCCATTGTTTCCAATGCGTCTGTTTGTATATTAGTATTGGTATCGGGTTAAGGTAGGTTTCTTCTTGCACTTTGCTTTGCTCTATTGCCTGCAACCACCATTTATCAATAATACTTTGGCTTACCTTAGTGTGAAATTTTACTTCTATAAGATAAGTCATATCACCTAACTGTATTTTAATATCACATCCACCATCTCTAGCCGCACCCAGTTCCCTAGTTACTTCACATTGCAGATGTTCTTGAAGCAAAGACGCTACTATACGTTCACCCCTTTGCCCTTTGTTTCTACTAAATTTACTCATGGAATAATTGCCTCCTCATAGGGTACAAGCATAATGTATTTTGGGCTTAATCTATTATCCTTCATAAACTCTAGCCCTTCCTCTCTACTGTCGAATGTCATAATTTCTCTACGCCCATCCTCTGTTTCACCATACATATAAGCTACAGTATCACAATCCTCATCCTCATGGTCAGGGTGTATACACGGTCTAGCTAACACATATCGCATTTAAACCTCCTCTCTAATAGATATAGTTTGGGTGGCTCCATTGAAGTTCACAATAAACTTGCAGGCTTCACCGTTTCTATTTTTCTCTAGGCTCATTATCTTATCTTCTTCACGATTGATATACAGATTGATAAAGCAATCACAAACCCTGCTTAACTCTAGTGTGCCTGCCACCCTACCTAAGCCCCCGGCTTGTCCCATACCATTATTGTAACCTTCCCTATTTTGTTGTGCGACTACAATTAAGTGTACGCCTAGTCTAGTTGTTACGTTCTTTAACTCCTTAACATACTTGGAAAGTTTCATCCAATGATCCATATTGTGTTCTTCCCTCTCACTCGCTATCTCCCCTAAGTGATCTATAATTACAATCTGCACGTTGTTACAGGTAACGTGTTCCTGTATTAATGCCATTGTAACCGATAGAGTTTTAGGTTCATTGTTTGTGAGTATGAGGTTCTTGCGTTCCAGTAGTTCATCTCTGGCCGCACAATATCTTTCAGCATTAGACTTGGTTAAGAATCTGCGTTTATATATCTCATCATATGTAACACCAGAAGCGATAGCCAATACTCTACGTGCTAACTGTTTCTGATTCATTTCATAATTGAGATACAGTATCTTGCCTTCAAAGTTTTTATTACGTGCTATGTTTACAGCCCAGTTTAATGCGAGCATAGATTTGCCATGACCAGTAGGGGCAGAGATAACATTAATATCCTGCAACCCTTTCATCTTAGCATCTAACTCTGGCATACCTGTAGGTGGTGCATCAAACTCATCCTCGCCACGTTCACCCGAATCTATCTCATCCTGTATCTCCTTAATCCAATCGTCCATTTCTACAACGCCAGACTCTTTTAACAAGAAGCTACTGGAACGTAGAATATCGGTAGACTCATGCTGTAAACCTTGTATCACTTCTTCCGAATCTGCGTTACGATCTAACCCTGCAATAGCTTTGTTGCATAGATGCAGTATAGAACGCTTCGCACTTAACTCTTTCAGTAGTCTACATACCTGTTCGTTGTTTATAGAATCTGGTATGACCAACCCATTTATCTCCTCTATAATCTGTAGTATTCTAGTATCCCCTACAAATTTAGAACGCAAAGTCATGTAGTCTACATTGTTGCTAAACTTAAACAGATCAACCAAACCAGCCAGTATAGTTTGGTGGTGCTTAAAAAACATATCATGCTTATAAAGCCTGTCGGTAAAGTAGGCTGTTGTATTTTTACTGGCTAACATTACCGATAGAATAGTACGTTCCAACTCTCTATCGCTTAACTCTGATTCTTGCATAGCACCTCCTCTGTAGCAGGGGGAGTACCCCTACTCAGATTATAATTATTATTATTATTATTATAATTATTATAATTATGTAATTGGTTTGGTAAACTTACATTGTGGATACCCGGTGCAGGCAAGGAATGTACCGTACTTACTGGATTTCTGAGTTAATTGTGAGTCGCACTTAGGGCAACTCTCAGTCTTAATTTCTTTGCCACCAAACTCTTTTATAGCTGTATTAATTATTTGATTTTCTTTTAGAGTATGGGTTTCTGATTCTATACCTGTCTCCTCTGGCGTAGAGTCCTCAGCTTCTAACTGGGTTGCTTCTTCTCTAGTCCACAGTTCAATTCCGCATCCAAACATAGCGGCATTTTTACAGAGGCAACGCATTTGTGCATTATGTATCTGGTTAGCTTGTGGGTTAAGTGCTACTTTAGCAAAGGTTTGCCCATACACAGGGGAGGTCATACTACGTGTTACATCGTAACAAGTAATACTAGTGGTTACAAAGTACCCACGTTTACCATCCCCCGTATATGGCCTTACAGTCCTCGCTTTAATACCATTCTCTGTAATCTCTACTTCATACTCATGGAATTTATACTCTGCGGTAGGACAGGCTTGAAAGAATCTGTCCATTACATTAGACCACGGTATATAATCCATGCCCTTACTGCCTTTAGCTTTGATACACTTTGCTATACTGTCTCTGAACTCTGCTGATTGAAAATGAGAATACAATTTCTGTAACTTTGCCTCACTCATACTGCCTCCTATTCTTTATATTTTAGTAAGAATCTACGTGCGCCTACAATCGCTTTAGTATGATTATGTTCTACTTTACCGAATACCATTGGGTCGACTAGCGGTTTAATATCCTCTACCATACCCTTATAATCTACAGTAACCCTAGCCTTGGGAGACTTATAGGTAGCTACCTCACTACCGTCCTCTGCTATTAGCCTACCGCACTTCTGCATATGTGCTTTAATTTCATTCTTTAACGACTCCTCTGTGGCTACTAAAGGCTTTAGTTCCTCACGTACAGAAAATAAATTTCTAACTAGAGTATCAATACGTTTGGTACTTGTAGCCATATCACTATTACTTTCTGGATAGAGTAGTTTAATATCCTGTTCTTTATACTCCTCTAACTCAGGTGGTTTTTCATTCTGCACACACTCCCAAAAGTATTTTACTTTATGCCATACCTTTAACTTAGTATCTTCTTCAATCTCAATATCATGTATTAGCATAGGGTCTACTGTAAGGCGTAAGTGAGGTGCGAATCCTACTACAGTCCAATGATTTATATTAGTAACCATAGAATACCACACTACTTGGTAGTACTGCCAAGGGGGTACTTCCCCCTCGGCCCAATACTTACGGTATATACCTTCACTAACAGTTTTAACCTCTATACCAGTACGTTCTTTACCGTTCCATACATAGAAATCAGGATGCGCATAAGCCCAATCATAATCACTATGGCGTATTGTTGTTGGCTTAAACATTACACCATTGAAACCCTCTGTATAATCAGGTGCGCCAGTGCAATTTTCTACGCTAGAAAAAGATAAGTTATTGTTATCACAGTATTTCTTACCAATAACATCCTCTAGTAAATTACCCCACTCCATAGCGTGATTTAATTCTACTGGGGGCATCTGGCCTAGCTTATCTTTCCAGCAGGCTATGGGGCTACGATATGGGTTTGCACCCATAATCGCACCCACATCTGTACCCCCTATACCAGCCCTACGTTCTTCGTCTGTAAGGAACATTAGAAATTAATCTCCTGTGTATAGGTTAATAAATCAGTAGCCTTACCAACAACGTGCATCTGTCGATTGGGATTATATTGTTTAGCTACTGTATTGATTGCGTTATACATACGCCATTTAGTAGGACGATTAAACTCCTCATGTGTAGGGTTTAACCAAAACTTATCTACTTGCCCAATGTGCGACCACGGAATAATTTTATTTCTCCCTAGATCACGATAGAAGTTAGCTACATCAGGCTCAGACATCTGAGTACGTTGCATCTCGCATACAGTATCCTGTAATTTAGGTAGCCCCAGCATATATTGTAGTACCCCGGATGCTACTGACTCCCCTAAATTTTTTACATTCCCAGTAGTATGTTTTTGCTTGAATATAAATGTACCTGTAATCATCAGGTTATCGCATACCATTACAGAGCCACCTACCGTACCCTGTGCTGAGAATCTCCCACGATTACTGTGCCTCAACCCAAGGCTAGGCACTACCCCATTACCTACATATTGTGCTGGTGTTGTTGGCCTACCATCCGGGTATGCGTGATGAAATTTGAGTAAGGCAAATAAATCAGAGCCTTCCTCACTCACGCCCCACTTACTCTCGGCCATATCTACTGGCATATCTAAGCCCATACAGGTATCGACTACTGTTTTAGCAAAATCAAAATGCTGTATACCAGCCCATCTTTCGCTACGATTTAGGAAGTGTTGTTTACCTGTTTTATTGTTCACCCAACTATGGTTACGGGGTGTTACGTCATACTTTTTTAATTCTTCATACTGTACTTCTTCTGCTCCGCAATGTAGTACTAATCCCATGGTTTCCTCCTTTGGATTGTGTATGTTTTTTAATAAGTCGTTTCTTTCTAGGTGCTAAGTGCGGCCACCTATTTTTAATATAAAAAATATACTGTCGGGACAAACCATACACTCTACCAACCTCTGCCATACTATGCCCATCCCGTAATGCTTCAAGTATATGGTAATCCCTATTATTAGGTGCTTCTGATGTTGGCCTGCCCTTGTTACTGTGCCTGCCATCTGTAATCTTAATCTTTTTAATCATCTACTCTAGCCTCCCACAATCTTTATTGGTAGGGGTGCAATGTTTGAACTGCCAATTATTATTTTCTGCTTTAACAACAACTGGATTGAGAATAACTTTATTCATAGTATGATTTACTTTTTCTATTGGCTGTTCATCGTTGGTAAAGACCCCTATACCAGCGGCAACCAATACAACTAAACTGATAAACAGTACAACCATACAAAACATAAAGATTATCTCATCTGTCGGCATCCTCAGGTTGCGCATCTCTAGTTACCTCCAAAGTTTCATAATCAATTTGATCCATAGCCTCGCCATCTTCTTTACAGAAGAACATACAGGCCCAGCCATCTATATCGTTAAAAAATAACTTCATTGTTTCGTAGTCTATTCTCTGCCTATCTCTATTCTTTTGAAATCTACAGTAGTACCAACGATCTAGGCATTGCTCTAATGAATCTATAAACTTGTTAAACTGATACCGTGGCATTAGCTTACTCCTTTCTCTTTTGCTTAGTCCACTTAGAGCGTTTATCAAAATTTTCAGTAGAGATTTTCTTGACCTCATCAGGGGGGATCACATACTTTAAATTACCTTCGCCATCGTATACTTTGACAGCGTATAATTTATTAGGCTGTGTCTCCCCATTATGAGAAATTACATTAGCCCTAACTGGGTTAGTAAATTTCTTTTTAATAAAATCTTTACTCAATGTTGCTCCTTTCTACTGTATGAAACAGCCAGCCCAATAATCACAAGGTATATAGATTAATGGTTTACCCTCACCGTTTACTGGTTTATCGCTAATTAAATATAGTTGGTACGGTTTTTCTGTGGTACAAATTGAATCATCACCATGACTCACTAACTGACACTCCTCTAGGCTAGAGTATTCTGCTTCAAATTCATACGGCCCATAAGAATACAAGTCTGGCGATACCATATAACTACTGAATACAGCACTAAATATAGCAACCAGTACACTCATTTATTTCATCCTCCATACTCTAAAGGCTGGGTTGTTTTGTTTATCTCCACGTGTTACAAACTGTCTTGGAATACCACGTTTTTTATCTTGCTTGTATACATACTGCATAGTATTTCTCATGCGCTTTGCTATCTCAGCAGGCACATACACGCTATCCCCAACCTCTAAATCATTAATCACTATGGCTAATGGGTTAATCTTTTTCTCTCTACCATAGTGCCTACCGTGTGGCTCTAGCGGTATATTCTTTTCAATCTTTAATTCACAATGAATATTCTGATTGATTCTAGTAACATGGGTGTTACCTACAATAGCTGGCTCTGGTGATTTACCATTTGCACCGTTACGACTTGCGTTTCTAAATAAATCTTCCATAATGTATTACTCCTTTAGGTTATTGTTCATTAGGTAATGGTCTAACTCTACTCTGCTTATACTCATCCCAGTTATCTAGCCTCCACTTTAAGACTTTGAGACAAGCATCTTTAGCTTCTGCCCACCCTCGCTCATTGGCCTGTTCTATCGACATTCCAGTAGGGTGATGATGCAGTATTGCATGGTACTTGTACTTTTTATTCTCCTCAAAACTCCAACTAATATCTTGCATAGTACCTCCGCTATGGTTAATAAAGTGGGGGCTTGGCATAAACCGTGGCCCCCCTTCACGGTAGAAATTTTAGAGAGCCAGATGCCTTGGCTCTATCCCTATTCAATATAAATATAAACTAATTATTATGGCCTTTTAGTATCCCACATTAATAGTGTGGCGTGATTGCCGTGTGTTAGTACGCTAAACCTATCCGCACATAGTTTGGGCTGTTTATAGTCTAGCTAGCGTTCCAGACTACATATTATTCTTTTATTTCGTATACTCTCGGTTGGTCAAACTCATTCAACTCTAATAGTGTCTCAGTATTCTCGGCTGAAGCGTTCACTTCCAAAGGCATAAGATTCGCTTTATGCCTTGCTTCCCATTCATCTTCTGCCTCAACAGTTACCCATACTGTATAGGTGTAGCCCACTTCATATTTGGGCATATGTTACCTCCTCTCTATTAATTTTAGGGAATACACCCTGCACCTCACACCACAAGGAATATGGTATATCGGAGGCACAGGGTATATCCACAGGCTTCATATCCTTTAGTGCTTTCAATGTAGTGGGGCGACAAAAGGTGGTAGTACCAAGCAAACTACCAAAAAAACACCCCACAGTTTAAGTGCGTACCCACTTTTAATATCCACAAGACTGTTAATACATTAGGTGGTATTGACTGTCCCAGCACAGTCGGTCTTGGGAATACAGGATATGCCGTTTTTATAGGCCTACTGCCTGCATGGTTCTAGCCTATTTGGAGAAAGTTACGCACCTCTGGTGTTCACCACATACCGATACACTCTGGTTTGGGAATTAACCCAGTTGATTACCCATATATGAGTATCGGTTAGCTTGTATACTTCGTAATCTAGGAATCTGTACCCTACATACGGCTTGTTATTTAATGTTACTACCTGATCCATTTACTCTATTTTGTGCATCATTAATCGCCCGTCTATATTCCCTGTATCTATCGTAGGCATACGCTATGAATCTTTCCTCATCGAAATTATCGTTATGTATCTCTAATCCTGTAATAAATGGGGCGCATAATTGCCTAAACCGGGAATATGTAAAGTCTTTATCGTTACTCTGCGCTAATACTTTGCCTAGACTATCGGCTATGGTAACAAAATGTTTCCTAGTCATTATGTATGCTTCACCTCCTCTCTAATCTGGGAATGTATGATAGTAAATTTCACTTTATACTGTACCTATACAGGTACAATAGGCCCATATTACCCATTAATTTAGGGCGCAAAAAAGCCCCTCAACCTACTGGCTGAGAAGCTTTTTAATGCCTTAAAATTTCACCCTTATGTTGGTACGTCTCAAATATTATCTCCCATTATTTCGGTTAATGATTGTGTTATTTCGGCCTTTATAACCCGGCCTAGATTGCCTTTGATTTCGCTTGAATCTAAAAACATGGGTTGTTCTTCCCATGTATCCTCATCGCTTATAGGTTGATCTATTAGCAGTTTACTAGTTTCCATTATTTCCCCCTTTGACAGCTATTGTATAAGTCGCACAATTTCCCAAATGGGTAGTTATTAGCTTTTTCCCATTTGTGCGCAAAACTGGCTGTTATTACTAAGCCTGCAATTAGAATAACTGTAAAAATAAATTGTCTGTATAATGACATTGATTCCCCCTAAGTATGGGGGGCATTGCGCCCCCCGGTGTTAGTTAAGATTAGCTAATTGTTTCAAAATTAAACATATCAGAAGCAATGCTACCTTGTGCCATACGGGTTTGGCCAAGCTTCCTGTATTGCTTATCTTCTTCTGATAAGAATTCTAATACTTCTTCTAAATTATCCACTAATAGCTTAAACAGGGGCGCATCTACATAGCAGGTTTGTACCGCTTGGCCGTCTATTTTTCCTGATATAGTGATTTTCCCCCCGGTCACGCTTTCAACCCCATGCGCTACAATGTTGCCATTTCTATCTTTTTTATCTTTTGTAGCGTCTTTCATTGCAGGTACAGTAATAGTTACGCCACCCAGTCGCAATGTATCTCCCCCTGATTGTTTACTGATTCCCCCTAAAATTTGAATCATTGTAGATTCGTCTATAAGACCGTCTCTATGTTGTTGTTTTACTGCGTCCACTGCTTTTTGTCGCTGTTCTTTAGTCATGGTTTTAATCTCCTGTGTATGTTAGTTTGGCCGGGGTTGATTCCCAAGCTTTCGGCCATTGTAGATTTTTTCTTGACTTTGTTCAAGCGTTAAAATATTGACAGGTCGCTTCGGCCTTTAAATCCAATGGTTTTGGCGGTTTCATTTTTTTTTGGTTTTTTTTATTTTGCCTTGTTTTTCGGGGCGATCATTTTCAACCTCGGCAATCCCTTGCTGGGCTTGGGTTTCCCGGCCTTGACTTTTGACAAGATAAAATTCCTTTGCTACGCCAAGAACTTGACATGGCTAAGTCGTTGCAAATAAAGGTTTTATTCCTATTTCCCGGTTTTTGGCCGTTTTTTAATCCGGGTTTGCAGTATTGTACTTTATTTGGATATTGTCTAAAGTATTGTATTTAATATGTTTTATGGGGTTAATGGTTTAATGGTGTATTGGGTTTTATACATTTTTACTCTACCTTCCCATGCGAGAGTATATTAATGTATAAATACATTATGATAGTGTTAAATAATGATACGCTATGCCGTAGTGTATGATAATTTATTACATTATTCCTACTGTAAAAGCACCCTATCTCATTCTAATTCCACAGTAGGGCTACCCCGAAAGTGGGAATTGTGACGTTATTCTTTTAACCCATCCTCAGCCCAAAACTATTTTCCCAAAAAAAATAAAAAATAAAATGCTCATTTTTTCGTAGATTTTTACCGAAAAATATGATATAATCGAATTATTAATTATTGATTGATTTAAAATTTAAAAAAATATATATTATCAAATAATATATGATTGAATTATAAGAAGTAATAGATAACAAGTATGATCGAAAGGGGGTAATTGTGTCAGATGTTACGACTTATGAAACGGGTGCAACCCGTAGTGCTGATGCTGAAGGGGTGCGCTATGATTTGGTTCCCCCTGAGGGTATTGAGGCAGTTGCTAGGGCGATGTCTGTCGGTGCAACAACGCATGGTGCGCATAATTGGAAGAAGGGGTTGCGTAACTCTATTTTAATCAACCATGCTTTACGGCATATTGTGGAGTATATGAAGGAGGGTAGCGTTAATGAGGATCATATTGGTCATGCTTTAGCTAATTTGATGATGCTAAAGTGGAACGAGGCCAACCTACCTGAGTTAAACGATTTAAACAACGTAGTTCAAGAGTTTGCAGAGGAATTACCCCCTGTAAAACGTCCTGTTGGCCGTCCTAAAAAGGATTTGGCTGACCCTAATAATACTAAGGAGTGAATGTATGAGTGATTTGATTAAGATCGGTGGTTTGTGGCAGAATAAGGATAAGAATGGTAATGATTACTTTAGCGGTAATTTTACCTACGGTACGAAATTGCTAGTTATGTCAAATACATTCAAGGAAAAGGACAATGAGCCTGATTTCATTGTATACATTGGGAAGAAAGAAAAACAAGAATCAGAAGAATGAGTGTCCTTATAAAACGGAGCCAGAAAAATGTTCGGAGCAATCGCACAAGTCTTTGGATTTGCCAGAGAAGTCCTCAAACGAAGGGCATTGGGTAAACATGACCGTCAATGGAAAGAGAATCAGGAAGAAATTGCAGACGCTTTGGAACGCAATGATCCTAATCGGATTAGTGCTATGTTTGCAAAGTTGCGAAAGCAAGGTAATTCTACTGAAAAAAGGTGAAATGCGGTTGCTAGAGGATGGTTCTTACGCTGTATCGGAAGCTTGGATTGCTGAACGCTTGCAATTTGAAAACGATATGGTAAAAAGATTGCGAGAGTGTCACGCACCCTAGCGATGATTTGTATTAGATGGTGGGCAATTAAATGTTATATTGTAAATTTATTATGGCTATATTTTCATAGAGTCAAAAGGAGTGGTAAAATGGTAAAAACAATTATTAGCTTGATTGACAGTATGTTCCCCGGCCAGAAAACATACATATTGCTAGGTATGAGTATGTTGATGATGGCTTGTCAGGGCTTAGGGTATCATTCATTTCCTCCTGAGGTATGGGGTATGATGGGTATTGGTGGGGCTACTACTTGGAAAATGGGGCAAGATCGTAATAAAAAGTGAAGAATTTAATCAGGGTTCTTCTGGTACTGTGTTTGCTTTACAGTCCTCCTCCTACTATTGGGCAAACCCTACAAGCGGTGCCAGAGGAGCCTAGATTGGAGCAGTTAAGGGAATGGTATTTGCATTTTGCCTTAGGCATTGTTGCGGTCTTTCAGATGAATGATAAAATAGTGTACTTTCAGTATCCTATTCTTGCTTCAATGTCGGCAAAAGAGTGTATGCCTTCACGTGTAGGCAAGGAAATGCACCTAGTGGAGAACGGTAGGCGGTACATTGTGCCAGCTTTGCCTATTTTATACAGATACGAAAACCAGAATTGGAAAATGTGGGATGAACTCAGACGAGAATTTGAAGAATAAGCCTAGTTTATTTGTAAAAGGGGGTTTGGGTGGCCCCGGTAGACCAAAAAATGTCATAAATAAAAATCGGATGGTGTCTGAGGTACTGAATAAACTCAACTTTGACCCCCTTACCGAAGCAGTTGCATTGTTTCGGGATGAAGAAACCCCAACTAAAGTGAAAGCGGATTTAGTTGTTAAGATGATGAGATTAGTATATCCAGAGGTGAAGCAAGTACAGGTGGAGAGTCATACTATGGCTACTAATATTAATCCCATTGCAGAAGCGATGATGCAGATTAGTGAAAAATCGGAGGGATTTGCTTATCAAAACAGAATTACCAAAAAACCAGACGAACCTAGTACGACTAATTAAAAGTCGCACTTGGCGTTTAAATAATTTATACCATATTCGCCCTAAAGAGGGTACTAGCCTGATTCCCTTTAGGTTGAACTGGGCGCAAAAAGAGATATACGGTAATATTTGGAGTCGCATGATTGTTTTAAAAGCGAGGCAATTAGGTGTGACTACCTTTTTTTCCGTTTTATTCTTAGACGATTGCTTGTTTAATCCAAATAGGGAAGCAGGGATTATTGCGGATACCAGAGAAAACGCAGAAGAAATATTCCGTACTAAAGTAAAGGATGTTTGGGATAACGTAGCAAAAGATATTCCAGCTTTAAGAGAATTAATATTGGATACAGTAAAATTAGAGAGTGAGCAAGGAAAAAGATTAATATTCAGTAATGGCTCTGCGTTTAGAGTATCAACGTCTATGCGTTCTGGTACGCTCAGTCAGTTATTGATTACAGAATACGGTAAGATTTGTGCTAAAGAACCTGAGAAAGCAAGGGAAGTTCGTACTGGTAGTATTGAAACATTGCCTAGAGATGCGCTTTTGGCGATGGAATCTACTGCTATGGGTAATGAGGGAGACTTTTTTAATAAGTGTAGGGATGCAGAGTTAGCCAGCTTATCTAAAAAAGAACTTACTACTATGGATTACAGGTTTTTCTTCTTTCCGTGGTATAAAGAAAAGGGGTATAAGCTGGAAACTAAAGCACCTGTACCCCCTGATGTAGAAACATACTTTGAAAATCAGTCCAGAGAACTAAAGATTAAGTTTTCTCAGGGGCAAAAATCTTGGTACAGTAAAAAATTATCTGAGTTAGGGGATGATGTAAAAAGAGAATACCCTACAACTGCCAAAGAAGCATTTGAACAGAGCATTGAAGGGGCATATCTAGCAAGGCATTTACAGTCTGCCTATATTGACCAGCGTATTGAAGATATACCGTATATTCGTAGATTACCAGTACATACAGCTTGGGATTTAGGTATCAACGATACAACTTGTATTTGGTTTTTCCAGATACACCAAGATTGTATTCGTTTTATAGATTATTACGAAAATGCGGATGAGGGTTTGACCCACTACATTAATCTACTCAAACAGAGGGATTATAGATACGGCAAACACCTTGCTCCGCATGATATTGAGGTTAGAGATTTTACGATTGGCAAGACTAGGAAAGAGTTTGCCAGAGAGCAAGGCTTAATTTTTGAGACTGTACCTAGACCCCATGACGTAATGGATAAGATTGAGAGTGTAAGAAACTTATTTCCTCAATTTTATTTTGATGAGTCTAAATGCGGTAGAGGCTTGACTTGTTTAAAGAATTACCGTAAAGAATGGGACGATAAGAATGGTTGTTACAAAAACCGTCCTCTACATAACTGGGCTTCTCATGGATTTGATGCACTTTCTACAGCCGCTTTAGGGTTTGAAGCTGGCTATTTAAGTGTTAAGGTATTACAGGACAATGCCGTTGCTGAGTATGATGTTTTTAATTAGGAGATAAACTATGGGTATGGGAAAAGGCTCAATGCCTGCGATGCCTGCACCAATGGTGGTAGAGCCGCCAAAGCAAGAAGATTATCTGCCAGAAAAGTCTGAGTTGCCAGAAATCCCACAGGTTACACAAGCTAAACTGGACGAAGAAAAACGTAGAAAGATGCAACGGCTTGCACAGACAGATACTAGAGAATCTAATATTACAAATATTGGTGGTGCTTTAGGGGATGGCACGACAGAAGATCAAGAGATACAACGTCTAGGTCTGTTTGTCACGCCTAAGACTATTGGTAAAAGTTCCACTAAAGGGTTATTAAGTTCATAAGGAGATAAGTTATGGGTGGTCGTCCAAGTCCTCCTCAAGTAGATTATGCCGCTATTGCTAGGCAACAGGAACAGGAAAGACAAAGATTACAGGCTATAGAAGATGAAAAGTATCGTGTTAAAGGGATTACTGACTACATAGATTATATGTCAGACAGTCCTAAGACTATGACGTACCAAGCTTCTACTGGTAGATACTTTAAAGGTGTTAGCCCCGGTGCTACTCCGGGTAAAGCATTAGAGAACTACCAGACAGACAAATCAATTAATGTTGATGCTATTAAGCAAGACCCTAGTAAATATTTCGATAGAAAGACAGGCCAGCCTAGCGTACAGCCGGGACGTATTAGGTTCGGTAAATTACCTGATAAGTCTGCACAGGTTGGTTTACTGGGATCAGGTGAACAAGACAAGAAAACTTTACTAGGAGCCTAGTATGCCTGTAGCAACCGATTTATTAAAACGCTACGAGGTTTTAAAAAATGACCGTATATTGTGGGAGCCATTCTTTCGTGATGTACGTGATTACATTAGACCCCGTAAACAGCAAGTAGACAGTTCACAACATATTAGTGCGGAACGTCATACTAATAAAATGTTTGATTCCTCTGCACCAGAGGCAAGCCGTATTATGGCTATGTCTATGCAGAACGCCTTAGTTCCGCAATCCGTTGTTTGGTTTGGCCTCTCTATACCTTCTGGACACCCACTCTCCCCATTAAATGAAGAACCTAGTGTAAAGCGTTGGTTTCACGATGTAACACAAAAGATGTTTTTCAGTATGCACGAAAGCAACTTTTATACAACCATAGGGGAAGCCTTTTTAGATTTCACATCATTCGGGACAATAAACATCCTACTGGAAGAAAACCAAGCATTACGTGACGGCTTTGGTGGCCTAGTCTTTACCTCAATACCAACTGGGCAGTTTGTTTTCTCAGAGGACAGATGGGGTAAACCCGATACCGTATTTTGGGAGTATATGTTTACCGCTAGACAGGCGAAGCAATTATTTGGTAACAAAAAATTACCTGATTCTGTAAAGAAAGCTTGCAAGGAAGCACCAGACACAAAGTTTACTTTTGTGCGTGTTGTTATGCCTAGCGAAGATTATGAAATGAACTCAGTAGATGCTATGAAAAAGAAGTATGCTACTGTAGACATACATTATGATACAAAGAAAATTGTAAGAAGAAGTGGATTTGATGAATTACCTTATGTAATCGGTAGATTTGAGAAGGCATCTGGTGAATTGTGGGGCAGAAGTCCTGCCGACATCGCCATGCCAGATATAAAGACGCTCAATAAAATTCGAGAACTCGAACTGAAGGGACTGTCTACTGCCGTTCATCCACCTCTGATTGCACCAGATCAGGGTATTATCGGTACATTCAGAATGACACCTTCTGCAATTAACTACTCTAGGGAACCAGAACGATTTAAATTCCTCAGATTTGAAGGTAGGTTTGACTTATCCTCTCTAAAAGCTGACGAATTAAAGAAATCAATTCGTGGAATTTTCCTTGCAGATCAACTTGTACTGCCAGAAAAACTTAATATGACGGCAGAAGAAGTTGCTACTGTAAGAGAACAAATCCAGAAATTACTTGGGCCTACTGTAGCTAGATTTGAAAGTGAGGTTCTCACACCTCTTATTTTGCGTAGCTTTGGCCTACTCAACAGGGCTGGTGCTTTACCGCCAGCACCTCAAGAATTAGCAGAGTTAGACGAAATAGAGGTGTCTTATGTTGGTCAACTGGCTAAAAACCAAAAGATACAAGATGTCACAGCGATACAGAGGTGGCTTGGGGTTGCGGCTAATATGGCTGGCTTTGCACCAGAGGTGCTTGATAATATTAATGTGGATGAAGCTTTACAAATTATTGGTGAAAGGATGGCTGTACCGTCTGCGGTAATGAGGTCACAGGAAGAAATAGAGCAAATTAGGGCACAACGTCAGGAACAAATGGCGATGCAAGAACAACTTGCTCAGGCTTCACAGGTTGCAGAGGGAGCAGGCAAAGCGGCACCGATGGTAACAGCACTAGGAGGTGCTAATGCGTTCCCAGTACAGTGAACTGGATGAAATTAGAGAAGCAATAGTTAAAACATTTTCGGGTACTTACGGAGAAAAAGTATTACAATTTTTAGAGGATATGTATATGAACCAGATTTCGGCTGAACCGAATGACCCATATACAACCTACTTTAACGAAGGGGGTAGAGGTTTAGTGTTAGGGATTAAAGCACAAATAGCATTATACAAAAACCCTGCTTCAAAACCTGAGAGTTATAAAGCGTGAAAGGAGTAACAAATGTCAGACGAGGCCGTTGCAAGCGATAACCTCATTAATACTGAGCCAGAGGTAGCAGAAACTTGGCAATCACAGCATTTGCCAGAGGATTTACGGGAGAATGAAACCTTCTCCAAGTTTAAAGATGTAGGAGCATTAGGTAATTCTTATTTAGAGTTACAGAAAATGGTGGGTTCTAGGATTAAAGTCCCTGCCGAAGATGCTTCCGAAGAAGATATTAATTCTTTTTATAATCAGTTAGGTAGGCCAGAGGCACCAGATAAGTATGAAATTAATCTTCCTGAAACAGAGTATCGTCAGGAAAAAATAGATGAATTTCTACAAAAGGCACACGCATCAGGTTTAACAAATAAACAAGCCCAAGATGCTTTAGACTTTTATCATTCTTTAGAAACCGATACACAGGTTAATGCAGAGGCCGCTATGCAACAAGCTAGGCTGGATGCTGAAACCGCACTAAAAAAAGAATGGGGGCCGACAGAGTACGCTAAGAATTTAGCAATCTCTAGGAGAGCATTTAATCGTTTTGCAGATGATGATTTAAAACAGTTTGTAAATGAAAGCGGTGTAACCAATAATGTTGCGATGATTAAGTTTCTTCATCGTATTGGTTCCGCATTTAACGAGCCTGTCTTAGAGGGTTCTGGTAAAACTACAGGTTCTATTGATCCTGATTCAGCCAAGCTAGAGATTGAGGCTATGATGAAGGATAAGAAACATAAGTACAATGAGGCTTTATTCGACAATACGCATCCAAAACATATGGAAGCTATTTCCTATAGAGATCATTTGTATGATATGATTTATACCGAGGAATAAATGGATAACATTTTTTGTTCTGAGTGTGAAAACTTTGAGTACCACGATAGACGTATCGAAGGCAAAGCCACACCAGAGCAATATGGCTACTGTAAAGAATTTAAACGGCAGACATCTGCCGATTCTTTCTATGCAGTCTGCCTTGGTGCTTCCCCTATAGATGTTCACATAGAGAAGCCCAGTATTGTGAAGAAACGGCCTTGAAAGAGACAACCATATCTTCACGCAAATAAGAGCCTGCATGGTGCAGATAACTCTCCTTTTTTAATCTCTTTATTTATAAGAGGTCTATTATGAGTATCGAAGTCAATAAAGCATTTGCCCAAAAGTTTCGGGACAGTTTTATTCACTTGGTACAGCAAAAAGGTTCACGTTTGCGTGAGTATGTTCGTGTAAATACGGACGTACAAGGCAAGTACGATCACTTTGACCGCTTGGGTAGTACATCTGCTCAAAAGATTACGAGTCGGCATAGTGATACACCTTTGATCTCTACCCCACACTCCCGTAGGCGAGTTTCTATGGAAGATTACAACTGGGCTGATTTAGTCGATAAGGCTGATAAAGTTCGGATGTTAGCTGATCCTACTAGCGAATATATGAAAGCTGGTGTATGGGCTATGGGTAGAACAATGGATGATGTACTTATCTCTGCGATGTTGGGCAACGCTGTAAGTGTGGATGAAAACGATGCCTCAAGTAACGTAGCTTTGCCTGCCGCACAGAAAATTGCTGTATCAGGCACTACAGATATGAACATCACTAAGCTAAGAGAAGCAAAACAAATCTTAGATTCTTCTGATGTTGATCCTGATCTACCACGTTGTATTGTTATGAAATCTAACCAATTTTATGATCTCCTCGGAGATACTGAAATTCAAAGTTCAGACTACAATACAGTAAAAGCCTTAGTGGCTGGTGAAATTGATACCTTTATGGGATTCAAATTCATTCGCTCTGAGCGTTTAACAAGCGATTCTAATGGTGATACCCAATGTATTGCATGGATTCACGATGGAATTGGCTTGAGTCTAGGTATGGACGTTAAGACTGAAATTTCTGAGCGTTCAGATAAAAACTATAGTACGCAAGTCTATGCCCAAATGTGTCTCGGTGCAGTTCGCATCGAAGATGAAAAGGTCGTAGAGATTGCTTGTACTGATTCTTAATGGAGGTGTATTATGGCTACATATAAAAGTACAGAGTACACTTCCGCTACGGACGGTACGGGTACGAAAAATGCGCCTACCACTTGGAATGGTGTAACATATCGCTATGCTAGATTTACGGGGCAAGCCCTCAGTTCTTCTGACGTAGTGCAAGTTATGACTATACCTTCTGGTGTACGCATACTACCGCAGTCAATGGTCATTATCAGTGATCTTGAATCATCGGCTACGGTTAATGTGGGATATGCCGCACACACTACACAAAGCGATGGCTCTGCTGTTGCTGTGGATGCTGACGCATTTATTAGTGCTGTAGCCGCAGATTCCGCTAGGACTGTTACTAACTTCCATGAAAGCGGAACCCATGATACGGGTTATGTGACTACTGGTGAAATGGTGTTGACCTTTGCTTTAGGTGCAGGCACATCTGTATCCGCAGACACATTCGATTTTCATGTAATGTACGCTGATCCTAACTAAGATCGTAGGGTGGTATCTTCCGGGGGTGCCACCCTACTTCTTTTATATATATATGAGACTGAAAAAAGGCGAAATGTACTATGTGGAGTGGGACGACACACTAATTCGCAACGATTGGTCTGAGGATGATACGAGTGAGTTTTTAGAGGACTCCCCTAGAGTACGGTTTATGGGGTGGTTTGTTAAAAGTGATAAGAAGGCTAAGATATTTATTCTACAGAGTGATGTGCCTCCGGGTACTGTAGTTGGAGAAAGAATTAAAGTGCCGATTGGCATGATAAGAGTTGTTAAACGATTGAAGTTTGCGGAGTAACCTATGGGTTCAAAAGTAGATTTAGCTAACGAAGCTTTATTACTTCTTGGTGCTAACACAATAACAAGTTTTACAGATAATGATTCTAATGCCGTACTGGTTAATCGTTTTTACGACAGCGAAAGAGATGCCCTTTTGCGTAGCCATAGGTGGAACTGTGCTGTAACAACCGCTAACCTAGCTTCATTAGCTGATACACCTATTATAGATTGGGAGTTTAAATTCACATTACCTACCGACCCTTACTGTTTACGTGTGTTAGATGTAAGAACTGTTACAGGGGATATTAAATTAGATTTTGCTATACAAGGCAGGGAATTACTCACAGAAGAATCTGCTATAGATATTACATATATTCAGAGACTAGAGGATACCATGCTTTATGATTCTCTACTCTACCAAGCACTTGTTTTTAGGATGGCTTGGAAACTAGCGTTTCCTGTGACACGCTCTAATACAGTTATGCAACAAATGGCGCAGTTATACGATGCTATTGTAAGGGATGCTAGGGCAGTCGATTCACAAGAAGGCACACCAGAGACTATTGAAACAGAGACATTGACTGATTTAAGGTTACGCTAAATGGCGAAAGTATGGCCTATACAGACAAATTTTACAGCAGGCCAGCTATCGGCTAGGTTGCATGGGCGAGTTGATGTTAATAAGTACAACAACGGCCTAAAGACCCAAAAAAATGCCTATAGCCTACCGCATGGTGGTGTAATTCGTAGAGGTGGATTTCGTCATGTTGCTGGTGTAAAAACCAATGCTAAAAAAGTTCGCTTAGTTCGTTTTGAGTTTAGTATTACTCAAGCATACATTATAGAATTTGGAGATCAGTACATTAGATTCTATAAGGATAACGGACAAATACAATCTGGCGGTTCTGCCGTAGAAGTTGCCACTCCTTTTTTAGAAGCCGAATTATTTGATTTGTACTTTGCCCAATCTGCCGATACCCTTTATATCGCACACCCTAGCCATGCCCCACGTAAGTTGACACGTGCCAGCGATATAAGCTGGACGTTAGCAACTCTCACCTTCACCTCTGCCCCGGCTGACTTCGCTGGTGGTGCTGGTGACTACCCACGCTGTGTTACCTTCTTTGAAGAACGGCTGTATTGGGCTGGTACAAATAATAAACCTCAGACAATATGGGCAAGTAAATCTGGTGATTTCTTGAATATGAATCAGGGAACTGGTTTAGACGATGAATCACTAGCTTTTACATTAGCTACTGATGATGTGAATGTTATCAGATGGATGAAAGCTTCTGATGTTCTACTGGTAGGGACGGTAGGTGGAGAGTTTAAATTACATGGTAGTGGCAATCCAGTTACACCTTCTAATGTGCGTGTAGTACAGGAAACTAAGTACGGTTCTAGTACCGTTACACCTATTACTTCTGGTCGTGCAGTTCTATTCAATCAACGGGCAACCAAGAAAATCAGGCAGATGATTTTTGATCTGAATGTCGAAGGATTTGTAGCCCCTGATTTGACGATTTTAGCCGAAGATATTACAGGGGGTGGCTTGACCCATATGGCCTACCAACAAGAGCCAGATTCTATCGTTTGGGCGGTCAGAGAGGATGGTGTGTTGTTGGGCTTGACCTACCAAAGAGATCAACAAGTGGTTGCTTGGCATCAACATCCTGTCGGTGGCACAGGCACAGAAGTTGAAAGTGTTGCTGTAATTCCTTCTGCCGATGGTAAATCTGATGAATTATGGATTAGTGTAAAACGAACAATTAATAGTGCTACTGTAAGGTATATAGAATATTTAGATTCTACGATTAATGTAGATTCAGGCTTAACTTATTCTGGTGGAGCTACCTCTACTCTCTCTGGATTAACTCATTTAGAAGGGGAAACAGTACAAGTATTAGGAGATGGTGCCGTGATGCCAGATGCAGTAGTTAGTAGTGGTTCTATTGCTTTATCTGAAAGTGTTACAAGTGCATCTGTGGGCTTGAAATATACAACTGAATTAGTTACTTTACCCCCTGAGTTACCACAAGCAGATGGGGCGAGTTTTGGTAAAAAGAAATCTTGGAACCGTATTATTTTAAATCTATATGAAACTTTAGGTATTGCTGTAAATGGCAAGCAATTAGTTTTTAGAACTGGTGGTGATCCTATGGACTCGGCACCCCCGTCATTTACAGGACAATTTGACATTACTAACCTTGGGTGGAAGGAGTCAGACGCTTCCATCACTATTACACAAGAACAACCATTAGGTATGACTTTGATCTCTCTAACAGGAGAACTGAGTGTTAATGACTAGAAACGCTCCTTTAGAGCGTTCTGGAAAAATTACAATTAGACCTTATCAGTTTTCGCATTTCAAACGTCTGGTAGTCAGACCACATGAGGAAACGATAAAAAGGGCTGTGAAGTTATCTGATACAGAGTGGGCTAATGCTATCGGTAAAGAAGCTGTAGAAGCCTACACAGGGTACATAGATGGTGATATTTTTGCTATTGGTGGTTTAAATATACTGTGGCCGGGAGTAGGGGAAGTTTGGGTAATTGGCTCTCCTACGGTGCCAAAATATAAATTTTCTTATGTAAGGTCTATTAAGTTCTACTTGAAGTATTTTAGAGAAAAATATAAATTAAAGCGAGTACAGGCGCAGATTGTAGCGGATTACGATATGTTGAAACGATTTGCAGAAAAACTAGGCTTTAAATATGAAGGGACACTACACAACTACTGTGGTGGTGATTTAGATAACTGTATGTACGCTATTTGGGAGTAAAGTATGGAGCCAGCTACAACTGCCGCATTATTATCTGGTGGGGCAGAGATAACTAAAGGCGTTTCTGGCTACAAGGCAGGGCAATCGTCTGCTAAGTCTGCTATGGCAACCGCCATGTATAACAAGCAGATTTCAGATATTAATGCTCAAATGGAGCAAGAACGTGGTCGTATCACACGTACCATTACAGAGCGTAATGCTGAGGTTATAGCTGATCGTGCCTCATATGATGCGTTTTTACTTGAACGACAGGCAGATGAAGTAGAGGAACAAGCTTCATTTGATATGCAGATTGCAGAACGCCAGTACGATATATTTACAGCAGAAAAACGTGCCAAGTGGGGTACTTCTGGTGTCACTATGCAAGGTAGCCCTGCCGTGGTTGCTTTTGCTGATGCTCATGCGGCCGCAGTAAACTTGGCTAATATAGAGTTAAGAGGGGCACAGGCCGCAGGCCAGATAGATCAGACTGCCGCTATGACACGCTATAAAGGTCATGCTGATTATAACGCTACCATGCAACAAGCACTTCTACAACAATACGCTTCCGATATACAACGAGCCAATATTATTAATGAGGGTAATATGAATATGTACGCTGGTATGTCTAAAGCATATCAAGCTAAAAATGCCGCTAATGCGGCACTTGTGTCAGGTTTTACAAGTGCTATTACGTCTGGTGTTAAAGCTTATGGTATGGCTGGTGGGTTTGCTCCGGGTAACACAACACTAACACCGGGTCAACATGGGAGTGTTGCTGGCGGTGGTTTTAATAGTCTACGTGGTGGTTATGGCTCGACAGAAATACCACCGGGTTTCGGGTGATAAATTATGGCAATAGGAAAACCGTTATTAGTTAGTGAGAGGAAAGGGGTTGCACAACCTGTCTTATCTGCTCAGACACAGCAGTTAAGTTCTAATGTGCCTGTGCAAAAGATTGCTATGGCAGATTATAGCATCGGTATGAACAATGCTATGTCCTCTTTTGCTGTAACAAAAGAATTAGTAAATATGGTAGATGCTGGCGTTAAAGCCAAGATGTATATTGACCAGACTAAACAGCAATACGCTAGATTAAATTTAATGGAGGATTGGCAAAAAACAGATAATGATTTTCGTACTGCTTTTGCTAAAGCAATCACACCAGAAGAACAACAAGCGGTTAAAAATGATTTTGCTAAAAGTATGCAAACTCGTACAAACAACTACCGTAAAAGTGGTGGATTAGGTCTGCCTACTAGCGATAGCGTACAGGCACAAAGAGATTTAGCGTCACTTAGGGCAGAGTCTAATAAATTATTCAGCAAAATGGACACGACTATTGCCGCTAATATCAATAATCGTACCAATATTATGCTAGGGAGTAAGAATAAAGCTTTAATCAAGAAAGCTACTGAAGATAAAAATGCTGATACAGTTTCAATTTTAAACGATTTAAAATCAAATTACGCACAACAAGTAAGTGTAGGTGGTTTGATACCAGAGCAAGCAGTCTGGAATTTAGAAGTTGCTACAGATAAGATCGTTACTGGGCGTGGTAATTTATTTGCTACTGATTTTGCTAAACAGGCAACCGCTACCGGGCAGTATCCTACTGATAAAGAATTTAAGGCTCAAATAGAAGGTGTTATGGGTATGCCTTTAGGGGAACGTAGATTAAAACTCCTAAAGGAGTCTTTTACAGATGCTTATTATAAAGAGATTTCAGAACGTAATAGACAAGTAAAAGCACAAGAAACATATGCTTTAGAGGTTACTGAGCAGGGTAGACTAGCGTTAAAGAATAAGGTGAATAAAGCACTTCAAGATAAGACGATTGCACCTGAACTTAAAACAAAGTTGATTAAAGAAGCCCACACCTTTGATTTTGCTGTGCCGGGGTTTGGGGCAAAGATTGAAAAACAAATAATGGATGCAGAGTATGGAACATCATATAAACCTTTTGTAGAGCATTTTACTACTGGTGAGGGTAGGAATGTTATTTTAGAAAATATAAAAGCTGATGGCACCAGTTATTTTAATTTAGATGAATTGCGTAGTCACTTAGAAACTATGGGTGGCAAGTATGAGGGGATGAATGAAAGCACTATTAGAGAGGTTTTAACGCATTGGAGAGGCGTTAATGATTCCACTAGGAAAGGGTTATTCACTCAAGGCGAAGAAGCTATGCAAACTGCACTTATGTCTATGATTAAACCAGATCAAAGTCAAGTGCCAGAGTGGTTGCAAGATCAAACAATGAAACGTCTTGGTGTAGCCCCTGCGATGCTACAGCAAATGAAAAACCCTATGCACCTAAATTGGAGTACAACAATGCGATATTCCCCGGCCCACGCTAAGGCTTGGAATGTTACCTTGTCTGATATAAAAGCAGAGTTTGACAGCAAGCTAGGTGTCTTTAGTAAAGAGAACATTAGCCAACCATCAGATGTGCAACGATCAATGTTAGAAACATACGTTGGTAAGCTACTAGAGAAGAATTTTTCTGAGGCTGTCAACGAGGAGTTAGCAAGATTAGATAATGAGAAACTAAAGAAGCGTGAAAAACTTGAAGCTGAGGAGAGGAATAGAAAAGCACAGGTCGAAAAAGAACTTCCCACATTTGCTATGGAAAAAATAGGTGACGGTGTATCTCCTGACGAGCCAATACCTCAAGAGGTTCCTCCTAATGTTAAACTCATTGAGCATCAAATGTCTAAGAAACGTATTCGTAATGCACAGTCGGCTAGCACCTTTAAGGATCAGCTTGCTAAAGGGGAGTATGGTTCGGCTGTGGGTACTGCGGTAGCATCTAAATGGACAGATATAACTCAAGGACTCCGTGATGCCCATGAGCAATCTAAGTTGTCATATAGTGAATCTACAATGAATGAGCGATCACAGCATATAAAAGATATGGCAGTTATGTCAAAAAATGTTAAGGAAACTTTTTCTGGTGGCATTTGGGATAAACTGGCAAATGCTGTAGGTCAGGGAGAGCCTATTACGATTGAAGGCTTTGCTAATGATATGGGATTGCTAACGAGTGCGATAGGTGATTTATTAATTGATGGTGTAGAAAACCACAATATAGAAAAAACCCCTATTATAGATACTAAGCGTACCAGAATTAAAACTCCTGATCCTCTTGCTACACCACCAGCTACACAGCCTGAGAATATACCTACGAAAGTTGGTGATGTTGTTCAAAATATAGTCGGCACAATAAGTGATTTAGTCGCACCAACTACAGCCGAGGCTGTTACTTCTATTTCCAGAGATAGCAGTCAAGGGTTATATGATAAATCTATGGGAGACTTTACATTACAACCCGGTAAATACGGCCCCGATAATTGGAACCCCGGCCAACGCTACCTAGATGCAAACAATGAGTTTACAGACGTTATGCCACTTGATGTTAGGCAACGTATTATTGATAACCCTGATGCACACCCTCAATTCACTCAGTATGAATTAGTGGAAGGAGATATGCTTGGTCGTATTGCAAAGCAAGCTGGTATTACTTTAAAAGATTTACAGAATATGAATTCCAACACAATAGGACGTGAAAATAAACTGCAAGTTGGAGAGAAAATTTTATTGCCAGCAGGCAGTACAATAACCCCTAGCGTAGCAGAGCCTGTGCCAGATAAATCTGGAATGTACCCACCTCCTAAAGCAACTCAAGTTGAGCCAGCACCGGCTATAACTACTACCCAATATCGTAGTTCCATTACTCAGGGCGGCAAAGGTAAAGCTGTAGAGGTAAACCCTAACTGGTCGCCACTAGAGAAAAAATTAGCAGTAGAAGAAGGTCTAGTTTACACTCCGTACCGTGATGGAACAGCAAAAGATGGTACACCTTTATATTCTGTTGGCTTTGGACATCAGCTAACTAAAGCTGAGTTGAAAAAATATCGGAATAAAAAAGTAAAGTATAGCCAAATTGAAACATGGTTTAAAGAGGACGTTAAAAAGGCCTATGATATGGCCGTTAAATTGGCAAATAAAATAGGTAGAACTGCCGAGGGAAACTCTGAATTTATTGAGTCTTTAGCAGATGTAATATTCCAAGGAGGGCCACAATTTTTAAAGGCAAAATTTCCTACAGCGTACCAAGCCTTACTTGATGGCGATTGGGATAAAGCGGCAAGCAACATACAGTATCGTAAGCCTGAAAAGTCAAAGGATGTAGAGTCTGGATGGGTAAGACAGTCAAGAGACAGAGCTTTGCGTTTTCGGGATGCAATTTTACGCCTTAATTCTGCCGACACATCTCCTGTGAGTAATGTTGCGATGGCAGAAAATACTTTTTATCTTTCACCAGAAGAAAGAGCCTATTACCAGAAGAAAACAGAAGAAATACAAGAATTGTTGAGGAAACAACGACAAGGGCGTACCGCTAAAGAACAACGTAAGCTTGAAAATGACATTGAAAAGCACCGTAAAGAATTAGAAAAGTTTAAAGCTAATCTAGGCGGTGTCAAACAGGAGTTGCGTACCGGGGAAATTCAGGATAAAGACTATGAGAATTACAAGCTAAATATGAACCCTATATATACTGGTTCAGACCCGGATCGTGATAAGCGTAATATTTAACTAGGATTAGAGTATGCCGTTAGACGAAGAATGGAACATAGAGGACGAGTTACAACAACGTAAAGACTTGCTCAAAAAATATGAGCAAAACTCAAAGTTGTTGGAAGCGATGCCTATACGTGATTGGGAGCCAGAGCGTCCTACTGAGAATCTTGACTTTAAGGTGGACTCTACAGAAAAAGCAATTACTGAGGCTACATATTTAGCACAGGGTAGTGGGGATCACCCTAATATGCGTACAGCAAGTAAGCAACTACATAAGATGCCTACTCCTGATGAGGCCGAAGAACAAGGAATTATTGGGCAGTTTATAGATGGTGTATCAGATTTTAGTTTAGGATTGGCTACTGGCGTAGGCTACGGTGTTGATGAGTTAGCCGTAAGTGCCGCTTCTTTAATGAATCTTATTACACCTGATGAAATCATGGATGATTCAGACGAGTATACTGGGCGTTACATCTCAAAGTATATGGATACTATTACAGAACGCTCAGGGCTAGACGAGGGGGCTGGCGAAGCTGGTCGTGCGATAGGCCAATTTATGATTGGTTGGCTTCCATCTTTACGTGCAGTTAAATTACTGAGCAAGGCTCAAGGGTTGAGTAAATTAGGGAAGGGAGTTCCAGCAAATGTAGTAGCTTCTGCATTGTCAGGTGGTACTGCATTTTCGCCAGATCATCAGAATTTAGGTAATGACTTGGCTACTGTAGACAATCACTTAGCTGGTGCAGTATCAAGATTTCTTGCTACTAATCCAGATGATTCTGAGGCAAAAAACAGATTACGCAACGCTATACAAGAGGGTGGTTTAGCTGTAGTAGGCGATAAGGTATTAGTGCCAGCTTTGAAAGGTGCTGGTGGTCTAATTGGTAAAGCACTCAAACCAGTTAATGAATGGTTTGTTGAAACATTGGATTTGCAAAGACAGGCAACTGCCGTAAAAGTCTTAACTAAAGATGGTACTAAAAAGGCTCCCAGTAAAAAGGTTTTTGTCACAGAAGGCGATACCGTCAAGGTTGTAGACGATGAATCATTAATTAAAGAGGCACGACAAGTAGGTGATGAATTTATTGGCCCAGTTAAAGGGGCAGTAGAGTTTACCGTTAAGAAGGGTAAAACGGTTGCTCAGGCACTTGCTGACCAAACTGAAATACAAGAGAATTTCAGGAAATTACGCACATCAGAAGAACGTATGGAGTATGCCCAAAACATCGGCAAAGCTATCGCTAAAGAAGGCCAGACTAAAGAAACAACGGCACAATGGTCTAAAAAAGGTTTACAGTTTGCGATGAACGCTGGTTTTGACGTAGATACTTTACGCCAAGTACATAAAGAGGGTTATGTCAGTAGTGAGATGATTTACGGTTTAGGTCATATGGCTGGTGCGATTGACAGCGATCTTACGAGAGCATTAGAAAATAGTAAGCTACTAATGGGTTCTGTCAACGCAACCAAAGCTGAGGTTATGGAGGCAGAAGCATCAGTAGTACGAGCCTTGGCAGATTCACTAGAATTACAGCAAATGATTAAAGAAGCTGGTTCTTCTTCTGGTAAGAGTTTACGTGCGGTACAGGGTGTCGTTAAAGATTTAGGTGAAAATTTTAAAAAATCAGTTCTCAATTCCCCTGATGCGGAACAAGTTTTAAAGTTCTTTAGGGCGAGTAGGGTGGGTGGTATGGAGATTCCTAGAGTAATTGATATGCTCTATGAAGCCCATATGCAAAAAGGCAAACAGGCTATGCAGAAAGTCATTGGGGATGGCTTTAAGTCTGGTGGTATGCAGATGTTTATTGAGGCATGGATTAACCAAGGGTTACTGAGTAATCCCGGTACTCACATTATGAACTTAGTAATTGGCAAAGCTAACTTACTAAGCCAGCCTTTTTCACAACTCACAGCGGCTACTATATCTAAAATTCCTTATGCTAATCAAATACTAGGAACGGATACTGTAACCTACAGAGAAGCATTTGGTTCTATGTATGGTATGCTGGCAGGGCTGACTAAAGCATTTCAACTCTCCTTAAAGGCAGGGGTTACTGGTGATTCCGCATGGGGTGGAGCAAGTAAAATTGACAACTACGGTATGCAACACATGGCCGCTAGAAGCTTTGATATGGAAGGCACATCTGTTGGTCTAGCTTTAGACTATATGGGTGGATTGACTAGGGCACCGGGACGTTTCCTGTTAATGGAAGATGAATTTGTTAAGACTGTAGCTGGTGAAATGAAGAAGCACAGTCTTGCTTGGAGATATGCTTATGAAAATGCTCCGCATAAACGCTTCCTAAGAGGTTTAACCCGTGGCACTCAGGGAGGCGATCAAGTAGCTAATACCTACCAAGAAATTATTGATAACCCACAATACTTTAAAGAGCGTATAGGGGATGTTGATTACTCATTTGAGGGACAAATACAAGAGTTTGCTGATTTAGTTACTTTCCAGAAAAAGACGGGTAAAATCGCTAATTATCTTACACAAGCTGGAATTAACTACCCATTATTAAAACTGGGTATGCCGTTTGTAAAAGTATTGTCTAATATACCAAAATATACCGTACAACATTCTCCGTTAGGATTGTTATTTCGTAACGAAGAATTTAAGCGTGGTGGCCAGTCTAGGATGTTAGAAGTTGGGCGTATGGCATACGGCAGTATGATAATGTGGTATGGTGCCCAAATGTACCAAAATGGTCAAATGACGGGTAGTGGGCCAAGAGAATACTGGAAAGCAATTAACGCACAGCAAGTAGGTGCAGAACCACCACGATCTATTAAAGTGAAGCCTGTTAATGCTAAACATAACTCTGCATACTGGATTGACATATCAAGATTTAGCCCGTACTCTAACCTACTGATGATGGGTGCTGATGTTTCTCAAATGATTGATGCTAAAGACGATCTGAATGGGGTAGAACTTATCGAAAAAGGACTAACAAGTATCCAAAAAAATCTAGTTGATCCTACTTGGGCACCGAGTTTACATAAAGTATTGGGTGCTGTAGCAGATTCATCATCAGAGCCGGGAGATTGGACTAGGGCATTAAAATCTATTACAGGTACCTTACAGCCAGCTTTTGTTCGATCTTATGAAAAAATAAAGTCCCCCGGTAAGGCAGAGCTTAAAACATATGATCTGCACCCAGAGAAATCAGAAAACTACCAGCCGGAAGATTGGAGTGGATACACAGCACAAATGTTAGCCACTTCGTCAGCACATTCTGATTTGATTCCTACGGCACGTAATATCTTCGGAGATCAAGTTAAGCATGATGCTGGTACAGATTCAGGGTTGCCGGGTATGTTACACAACCCAATGTGGTCATTTGTTACCATCCGTAAAGCGGATGAAACACCAGCAGTAGTACATATGATGCGTGACCTAGAAGTTGATTTACCAAGACCTAGTCATATTATAGATGTGGGTAAAGTAGGGGTTAGATTGACTCCACATGAGTATGATGAGTATGTACGCAGAATTGGGAAAAACAAAGACTTTTTTGGTCATAATATGAAAGAAGCCTTTACCCGAACTTTCAACTCCGTTCTATATCAAAAGGAATACAAGATATGGGCTAATGAAAATAACCCCCACGCTAAAGCAAAGGCAAAAAAGAATATGGTAAAACTAATGAGTGACGTATATACTACACACAGAACGGCCGCCAAGCAATCAATAATTTTTGATTTTGATTTACACTCAAGGGCACTAGAACTCCAAAAGCAATTTGGGGGTAATACAGAATGACAATAACTACAACTACATCTAAGGTAACTTACACAGGCAATAATGTTACAACTGTTTTCGCTTATACTTTTAAGATATTTGCTGATTCAGAAATCAAGGTATATGTAGATTCAGTCCTTAAAACTATTTCTACTCACTATAATGTTAGTGGTGCTGGAACCGCATCAGGTGGTAATGTTACATTTACTGGTGGTAATACTCCGGGCACAGGAGCAAAGGTTGTTCTGCTTAGGAATATAGCTAAAACTCAGGTTACGGACTATGTAGAGAACGACAGTTTCCCGGCAGAGACACATGAGTCTGCATTAGACAAACTCACTATGCTGGTACAGGATGTAAACAATACTGTTACTGGGGATATATTTAGATTTGATGAAAGCGTAGCTGATGCTGGAACGGTCACTATCACCAAAAATGCTACCGACAGGGCTAACAAGGTACTGGCCTTCGACAGTTCTGGTGGGCTTGAAGCGACACAAGAAATCGGTGTATATAAAGGTAATTGGGCAACCGCTACAGCGTATGTGGTACGGGATATAATAAAGGATACTTCTAATAATAATATTTATATCTGTATTACTGCACACACTTCATCTGGTTCACAACCCATTTCGGGCAACTCAGATGTCGCAAAATGGGCGTTAATTGTTGATGCGGCCTCCGCTACTACTTCGGCAACAAATGCGGCTACATCGGCAACTGCGGCCGCTACATCGGCAACTGCAAGCGCAACCTCGGCAACCGCATCTGCAACTTCCGCAACTTCGGCTTCTTCTTCGGCTTCAACCGCTACTACACAAGCGAGTAATGCAAGTACCTCTGCCACTAATGCCGCTAATTCAGCGACAAGTGCGGCTAGTTCCGCTACTGATGCTACTGGTGCTGTAGGTGCTGTCGCATGGAAGTATACATTCGATAACTCTACATCTATGGCAGACCCCGGCACAGGGGAAGTACGATTTAATAATGCTACTTTAGCATCCGTAACAAACATAGCTATTGATGCTACAAGTGCTGATACAGGTAATCCTGATGTTTCTGATCTAATTGCTTCGATTGATGATGGCACTAACAGTTCCCATGAGGGCTATCTATTTATAAGAAAACATGGAACCCCGGCTACTTTTATGGCATATAATGTTACAGGGGGTATTACTGACAATACTGGTTGGTTACAGATTCCAGTTAGTCATGCCGCTAGTGGTGGAACTATAAGTAATGCTGACACCCTCTATATTTCTTTTGCTAGATCAGGTAATGTAGGTGCTACAGGATCAACTGGGGCGACTGGCGCAACTGGCCCACAAGGGCCGACAGGAAATACTGGGGCGCAAGGGCCACAAGGTACACAAGGTATTCAAGGTAATACGGGTGCTACAGGGGCTACTGGGGCCACAGGCCCAATGGGTGAAGCTTCTATAGGTGATATAATTGCATTAGGATAATCAAACTAAGGACATATTATGGCTAACACATTTAAACTAAAGACGAAAGACGGTGGTTCTGTAGGTGCTAATACAGATATGACCATCTATACCGTTCCTAGTGCAACCACTACTGTAGTAATCGGCTGTACTATAGCGAACACAACTGCTAGTTCTATTACTGTAGACGCTAAGTTGGAGAATAATGATGGAGACAACATTCACATTGGTAAGGATTTACCTATTCCTAGCGGTAGCAGTCTGGATATTCTGGCTGGCAAGATCGTAATGGAAGCATCAGACATAATGAAGATACAGTCGGACACAGCTAATTCTACACAAATTGCATTATCTATTATGGAGCAAACCTGATGGCTGGATTTATAGGAAATATCCCAACTAATGTGCCACTTAGCGGTACAGATATAGCAGATGATTCTATAGAATCTGCTGATATTAAAGCTGGAACAATAGTCAATAGTGATATTAATGCAAGTGCGGCAATCGCCACAAGTAAAGTTAGTGGGGCTGTAACAAGTATTGCATCTCATGGGTTAGCCACTTCTGCAACTACAGACACGACTAATGCTTCCAATATAGGTAGCGGCACTCTGGCTTCTGCTAGATTAGATACGGGAACTGCCGCTAATAAAATTCTTCAATTAGATGGTAGTGCTAAAATTCCTGCTGTAGATGGGAGTTTATTAACGAATCTTCCTAGTGATATTACCAAAGCAACTAGCGATCCAGCAGTAGATACAAATCCTTCTGGTGGAGTTGGAACTCTTTATCTGAACAAAAACTCAGGAAATCTCTGGTGTCTGACTGACGCAACAACGGACAAGAATACATGGACTAATTTAGGTAATGGTGCAGATAATATAGCCGCTGGCCCATTTGGTGGAACTGGTGGTGGGACAAATTTTGGTTATGCTATGGGAGGGTACACAAGTACGAATCAAGGATACAACGATTATAATTATATCGAAAAATTTTCTCTGTCGAGTAATGCAAACGCAACAGATTCAGGCGATCTGCTTCAAGGTATAGGGGCAGCCGCAGGGCATGGTTCGACAACTTATGGTTATTGTTCTGGTGGTTATCTACAGGCATCAACAAATCAAATTCAGAAATTTCAGTTTGCCGCAGGGGGAAATACAACTGACGTTGCGGATATTACGGTTGGCAGAGGTTATGTCTCTGGAGGCTCTTCATCAAGTCATGGATACACTTTTATGGGGAATGCTCATGGTAGCGGAGATCAAAATATCGTGGATAAATTTCCTTTTGCCTCAGATTCAAATTCAACGGACGTGGGGGATGCAACCTCGACAGGATATTATTCTGGTTCTTGTCCTTGTTCTTATACCCATGCGTATGTAATGGGTGGTTATCGTGGTGGGAATTCAAATGTTGTTGAAAAGAACGCCTTTGCTAGTGACGGAAACTCTATTGATGTGGGGGACTTGACTCAAGCTAGGGATGGTGGGACAGGGGCTTCATCGGCAGATTACGGGTACGCTCAAGGTGGGGGTGGTTATAATATAAACGATAAGACAAACTTCTCGAGCGATGGAAATTCTACGGACGTAGGGGATTTGACCGTGACAAGAGGTTCGTGTGCTGGGGTTTCAAGTGAAACACATGGCTATTGCGCAGGGTCTGGAAGTGCAGTAATTGATAATTTTGCCTTTGCTAGTGAGGGAAATCATGCTGACGTAGGGGATATGGGGAATGCGATTGGCTACCAAACTGCGGCTACACAATATTAAGATAACAATTTCAAAGGAACAACATTATGCAAATTCTTGAATACAAACTTCATGCTGGAATAAATACTGGAATGATTTGCCCTCCGTTTATTGACGATGGTGGGTATTGGAGAAACCCTGATGATTTCACTTATGTCGGTGTTGCACCAGATTCTAACGAATACTACATTCCAGATACAGTAACTAAATTAACTTTAGCGGAACTCAAAACTAGACAGCTTGCTATCCATGCTAAGTATCCAATGCGTGATCCTATAGAGAATAAGGATATGAGTAATTCTGAAGTTGAAACTGCAATCGACAACTGGTGGACAGGAGTTCAATAAATGAGTGGATATGTTGGCAGGGGAATCAACTATGGTAATGCAGTAGCAGACCACTTCACAGGAAATGGTGGGGCAACGTACACTCTTAGTTATGACACCACTACCAACGGGGTTGTAATAACTTTGGATGGCGTAGTTCAGAAGAACGGTACAGATTTTAATATCGCTGGCACAGCTTTAACTTTTACTACTGTAGTAGCCAGCCCAATAGCTATACAGGTTATATATACAGGACTGACTTTATCCATTGGTACTCCGGGGGATGGTACAGTAACCAATGCAAAGGTTGATAATAGTGCGGCTATAGCTACTTCTAAAATAAGCGGTGCTGTAACTTCTATTGCCTCTCATGGTCTTGGCACTTCTGCAACGGTTGATACAGGAACTTCTGCTAATCAAATCGTTAAACTGGATGGTAGTGCAAAGATTCCAGCCGTAGATGGAAGTCAATTAACCAACTTACCCTCTGACGTTACTAAAGCTACAAGTGATCCAGTAATCACTACCAATCCATCAGGAGGAGTAGGCACACTTTATTTGAATAAAAATTCTGGAGAGTTATGGTGCTGTACTGATGCAACAAGCAATAAAAATAAATGGATAAATATTGCAAGTGGAGATGGAGATATTGTGCCGTATGTATTTCAAGGGGCTAATTATGGCTTCCAAGCTGGTGGTTATATCGGTGGCTCTCATAATGGAATATGGCGATTTGCTTTTGCGTCTGACGGTAATGCAACAGATTGGGCAGATATGGCAACTGGTAGAGAAACAACGGCTGGAAGTCACTCGGATACACATGGGTATACATTAGGGGGTTCCTCAAATGTTAATAATATTGAGAAATTTCAATTTAGTAGTGCGGCAAATGCTACTGATATAGCTGATTTAAGTAATGCAAGGCATAAAAGTACTGGGCATAGTACGGCAACCCATGGTTATTGTTCGGCTGGAGAAAATGCTTCTGGAAACACAAATGTAATCGACAAGCACAGTCTGTCAGCGGATACTGATGCAACGGACGTTGGAGATGTAACTGTTTCCAGAGCCTATGTTGCTGGGGCATCTTCATCTAGTCATGGTTACACGGCTGGCGGTACGACAGGATCAGTAAGTAACATTATAGATAAATTTAGTTTTACCTCAGACGGGAACAGTACGGACGTTGCGGATTTATTAGCGGCAAATTCTGGCCCTGCTGGAACTTGTTCTGAGACTTATGGCTATACAAGTGCTGGATACACATCTACTTATGTGAATCCAATAGAGAAATATTCTTTCGCTTCTGATTCAAACAGTACGGACGTTGGGGATGTTACCGTAGCGAGAGCGTATGTGGCAGGGGTTTCAAGCACTACTCATGGTTATACAGTAGGTGGGTGGACTGGTGCTTATGAGGACGAAATAGATAAGTTTGCTTTTGCATCTGATGGTAATGCGACAGATGTAGGAAATTTAATTTCTGGCAGATTTAATAGTGCCGGAATAGAAGATTAAAGGAGTTTATGAGTAATTTAATTTTAAAAAGTCTAAACGGGATTTCTACACAGAAGTCTTACGGTGGCAAAACATTTCTTGCCAACCTAGAGAATGCAGAGAAAGCTATAGAGAGAGTCCAGTATACAGAACGCATATGGGATCGATCCAGAAGTCAGCATATGCTGAAGTTCTTGACTTGCTCTAATGCAGATGGTTGGCTCCGTATGAGACAGATTAGTGCAGAGATGAACCGCAAGCGTATGGCTATGTCTGAGGCTAAGTTCGGCTATATGAAGAAGCTTGCAGAGATAAAGATTAAACGTGCCGAGATGCTTAAAGAAGAAGATGAGAATAAGAAACTCTTGCTAGAAATTGAAAGTGCAGAGCTAGAGCATCAGGTAAAAGATGGGTTGGTTAAGATGGAAGGTGCAATGAAAGAATGTGAGACTCTTGCCCAGATGCACGATCAGCTTCAAGACAAGCTTGGGAATATCACAGAAGAAGAATTTGAAAAAGCACAAGTGCAAGCCCACATAAAACGTGCAGTCATGCAAGCGGTAAGAGATGTAAAAGAGTGCGGAAAGATTAAGGCTGGTAACGCTGAGTATCTTGAGCAATCAGGTTTAAGTACAAGTGCAATCTATAGAGAGATACTGGCTTTCATTGAACAAGAAAGCATAAGTGGAGTAGGAGATACTTCCATGCTTCATAAATTTTTAGATGCTATCGCAGAGAAATATCAGGGAGCCATTAACCAACAAGCAGAGTGGTTAGGCTTTGATGCAAATATGAACATGAACTTTACTTATCAGGACTGATTATGTCACAGACTAAAGTAACGGATAACCTTAGAAGTACAACACAATTAGATGGTGCAAAGATAACTACTGGTACAATTCCAGAGGCTCGGATTTCTACCCTTACAGCTTCTAAATTAACAGGGGCTTTGCCAGCTATAAGTGGGGCTAGTTTAACCAATCTGCCTAGTGATGTGACGAAAGCGACAAGCGATCCTGTAATCACAACAAATCCGTCAGGTGGTGTAGGTACTCTTTATCTCAATAAAAACTCTGGTGAATTATGGTGTTGTACTGACGCTACTAATAACGAAAACAAATGGATAAACATTGGTGGGGGTAGTGGCGATGTCGTTCCTTATAGCTTTCAAGGTAGTACAAGCGGTTATGCCGCTGGTGGTTGGACAAGTTCTGCTGTTAATATTATTGATAAGTTTAGTTTAACTTCTGATGCTAATTCGTCTGATACAGGCGATCTAACAGGTAGCTTTTATTATGCTGGTGCAAGCACATCTAATACGCATGGTTACACTTCAGGGGGGCATGATGGTAGTTCGTGGAGTAACGTAATTCAGAAATTCGCTTTTGCTACGGATGGAAACGCCACAGATGTTGGTGATGTAACTGCTTCGAGACAAGGTGGATCAGGGCAATCTTCTACTACTCATGGTTATTGTTCTGGTGGATGGACGGGTTCTGCTTCTAATGTAATTGATAAATATAGTCATAGTTCAGATGGAAACGCTACTGATGTTGGGGATTTAACGCAAATTAGACAATTAGGAGGGGGTCAGACCTCATCCACTCATGGATACACGACTACTGGTAGGAACGATAACTCATATTACAATATCATCGACAAGTTTAGCTTTAGTTCGGACGGAAACGCTACTGATGTCGGAGATAGAACGGTTACTGGGGCTTATGTAGCAGGGCAGTCCTCAACAACTCACGGGTATGTAACTGGTAATCACGATACTGGTGGTAGCGCACAAAATATTATAGACAAGTTTAGTTTCAGTTCGGATGGTAATGCTACCGATGTAGGGGATTTAACTGGCGTTAAGTATGCCCCATCTGGACAATCTTCAACAACTCATGGGTATTCTTCTGGTGGTTGGAACCCTAGTGTTATTAATGTTATAGACAAATTCACCTTTAGTTCAGATGCTAATGCAACTGATGTAGGGAATTTATCAGTTGCCAAAGGTGGGTCAATGGGGAGTCAGTTTTAAATGATTAGATTATACTTAGCACTTACAATATCGGCTGGCCTCATAGGGTACTGGTTCTACCTATGGTGTAATGGTGCCCAATAGACTACAATGAATGGAAAAAATACTAGAGAACATATGGGGTATCTTTGTTGGTTTAGGGTGGTGGATGCTCAACCGCATGACTGCAAAGATAGACGGACTAGAGAAAGATAAAGCAGACGGTCAGGCTGTCTCCAAAAACTCTAGCTTAATCCATGAAACCGATAGAAGAATAGACGAGATACAGCATACTACTGTGCCTAGACAGGAATATAAATCCGACATAGCTAGTTTGCATATGCGTATCAACGAATTAGAAAAATCTAAAGAGGATAAAGTTACCGATATACGAGTAGTTGATTCTGGGAATTTAAATAAAAAAAATACAAAGTAGTGCTATGGAGAAAATACAGGAATGGTTTATTGCACTATGCACTACTCTAGTAGCCTTATCTGCATGGATTATCAGGAAGCTGTGGGGCAGGTTGGATCGTGTAGAAGATCAGGTTAATAAGTTAAACGCAGAACGTATTACCAAACAGGATTTAGATAAGATTATTAATGTCCAGCACCTTATACTTGAAACACTATTATCTAGTAAGAAGAAATAATGTGGCTACTCATTTCTATAATCTTATCTGGCAGTCAGGTTCAGAGTGTAGAGGTTTTAGAAACCTATATTAGAAAACAGGATTGTCTAAATAGAGGGGAGCAGGCATCAAAAATAGGAATCCCTTTAGGTATGACATTAAACTGTGTCCCTTTAAATGGAGTGAGAAAAGTATATGCCGAGAGACTACGCAAAGGAGTATCGCACGTATCAGGGAAAACCAAAGCAGATTAAACGTAGAGCATCACGTAATGCCGCTAGGAGAAAAGTATTAAACGGTAGGAAATCCACTAAGGACGTACACCATAAGGACGGCAACCCTATGAATAACAGTAGAAAGAATCTGCGATTGACAAATAAAAGCAGAAATCGGGCGATCAAATAATCACCCGACTCCTACCATCCAATTCAAAAAATAATCGCTTAAATCAAATTTGAGGGGCTTCTAAGGGGAAATAATTTGGGGGTTGCAACTCCGAAAATGGGATGCAATAAACTTCGGGACGGTGCTTGTAACCAAAGTCTGTTAGGTATCTCTCACGCCTAGCGTCCTTACCTTTAATCCAACCTTTAAATTCTGCTTTATACCAATTCTTATTTTTTTCTATATGTATTAATGCGTAGTTATGCTCTATCGGGTCATTCTTTCTAATGATTAGATTCGTATTTTTATTACTACCTACGGTTCTAATCTGCCATGTTTTACCAATATCTGCTTCTTTAAAAGTATTAACTGTTAATGGGTAGTACACGTTGCATATCTTAGAGAAGGCCATCTCTCCTAGTACACCGTATAGGTTATCATGCACATCCCTGCCAGCATAACCATGTTTGTCTCTAAGCCCTTTGCGTAGAGACTCGGTATGCCTTAATCCTACTACGTGTATAGCAACCGAAGCCTCATACCATTCTAGGTAACAGGAGTATTCTGTTAAATCCATAGGTTTCTCCATATTAGTAATTAATAATGGCATCAACTAGAGCTAGAAAACAGGCAAGAGTAAAAACTATTAGATATACTTTATGCCGATTGTCTCTAACTGACCAAAAACTTTCATCTGCTTTTACTCTACGTTTTGTCTTAGGCATGAGTTAAGCCCTCCTTCTGGCTTGGTCTATGTATTGTTCTAGTTCATCCTTACTCACATCATTATGATCTGTTATTACCATCTTACCTTTAGATATAGATTGACTCTTACCGACTTGCATTACGTCTGTTAGTACACGTATTGGCATAGTAATGTGTGGCTCTGGTGATACTTTAGATTTAAGTGAAGTCTTTTCCATCTGCCATAACATATGATGCCACGGTATCCTACACTCCCACTCTTTCCATCTTGTTTGTCGATAAATCAGTACAGGTACAGGGTTTAAAACTATATCCTCATTGAGTTTGGCTTGCTCTCTAGCTTGCTCCCACCATTTATCTACCGTACTCTGTGTAACTTTAGCATGGTATTTTACTTCGATAAAATAGGTGATTTCATTTAGAGTAATTTTAATATCGCACCCACCATCTCTAGGGGCACCTAACTCTCTCTTAACCTCAGTCTGTAGGTGTTCTTGTAGTAGTTCTGCTACTGCACGCTCACCTCTTTGCCCTTTACTTCTACTGAATTTACTCATGTTTTTTCCCTATCCATTTATTACAGGTTCGACATAGCACAGCAATTCTCTTAGCGGCTCTAACTTTTACCACATCATGTTTAGCCACAATACATGGGTGGCGTTCTTTATTTTCTTTCATAGCGTTTCTCTGGCACAATCTCTACGTGTATCTTTACATACTTATCTTCTTTGGCAGGGAACACCCAATCGTAACCACTCCCAGAGTTTGAGCCAGCGTGTATAATCTCTTTACACTCTCTCTTACTCAGGGGTACTGTGATGTGGTAATTGGTATATTGCTCGGAATATATATCTTCTTTTTCCAATTCCATTAACCGTTTAGTCCAATCCCTAGCTTTTTCTAGGGTAGCACGTTCATGGTGATCTGTGCCATCTCTGGATATAGAGGCGCAAATCATATCCTCTAGTGTAAGTTTGACAAACAATAACATATCTTTCTTATTCATAGATACCCTCCTCATATGGTAGAATCATTACTACATCCGGGCTATAACGCATATCCTTCATAAATGCCTGAGCCTCTGCTTTAGACTCAAAGATTTTTACACTACGTCCTTCCATTACGTTACCATCGGCATCTTCCATACTGGTCTGTAGGTAGGAATAGGTAACGCACTCCTCTCCCTGATGATCTTCGTGCGGACATTCTCTAGCGAGTACATATCTCATTATTTTACCTCCTCCTTAATTGAGATGGTCTGTGTAGCACCATTAAAATTAATAATAAACTTACAGGCTTCACCATTTCTGTTTTTCTCTAGCGACATAATGCGTTCTTCTTCACGGTTGATATACAGGTTGATAAAACAATCGCATATCCTACTCAATTCCAGAGTACCAGCGACCCTACCTAGTCCACCAGCCTGACCCATACCGTTATTATACCCTTCTCTGTTTTGCTGTGCGACTACAATTAAGTGTACGCCTAGTCTAGTTGTTACATTCTTTAATTCCTTAACGTACTTAGAGAGTTTCATCCAATGATCCATATTGTGTTCCTCACGTTCACTAGCTATCTCACCTAAATGATCTATGACTACGATCTGTACGTCATTACAGGTAACGTGTTCCTGTATTAACGCCATCGTTACCGATAGAGTTTTAGGTTCGTTGTTGGTAAGGATAATGTTCTTCTTCTCTAAGAATGTATCTCTAGCTTGGCAATACCTAGCCGCATTTTCCTTAGTGATAAATCTACGCTTGTATATTTCGTCATATGTAACGCCAGATGCGATGGCTAATACTCTACGTGCCAACTGTTTCTGGTTCATTTCATAGTTCATATACAGTATCTTACCTGTAAACTTATCGTTTAAGGCTATATTGACTACCCAGTTTAATGCCAGCATCGATTTGCCATGCCCAGTAGGGGCAGATATTACGTTAATATCCTGTAACCCCTTCATCTTAGCATCTAACTCAGGCATCCCTACTGGTGGTGCATCGTACTCATCTTCTCCACGTTCCCCTAAGTCTATCTCACTCTGTATCTCTTTAATCCAATCTTCGGATTCAGCCACGCCTGACTGCTTGAGTAAGAAGCTAGAGGAACGTAGTATATTTGTAGATTCATGCTGTATTAACTGTATGACTTCCTCGGAGTCTGAGTTTCTATCTAGCCCTGCTATAGCCTGATGGCATAACCTTAGTACAGCACGTTTAGAAGCAAACTCTTTCAGTAACCTACAAGCTTGGTCTTTATTTACCGACTCAGACGGTACATAATTATGTATCTCTCCTAAGAGTTCCAGTATCCTTGCATCACCTGTAAATTTAGAACGTAGAGTAATATAGTCTACGGAATCACTAAAGCGAAACAAGTCCACTAGGCCACCAAAAATAGTCTTATGGTGGGTATAGAATAGATCGTCCTTGTGTACTCTATCGGCAAAAAATGCGGTATCTGTTTTGCCAGATAACATAACAGAGAGTATAGTGCGTTCTAATTCTCTATCGTTTAGCTCACTCTCTTGCATACACCCTCCCTATAATAATAATAATTATAATAATTATAATAATAATTATATTGCAAGAACCATACCAAAATGAAACGCTATATTGGCTTAGTAAACTTGCACTGTGGGTACGCAGAACAGGCTAGGAACGTACCAAATTTACCTGTTTTCTGTACCAATTGTGCATCACACTTAGGGCAACTTTCTGTTTTAACCTCTTTACCACCGAATTCAGTAATAGCGGTTTTAACAATATCATCCTCTGACTCCATACCCGTTGCCTGCGGTATAGAGTCCTCAGCCTTTAGCTGATCTTCTTCTTCCCTAGTCCACAATTCGATACCGCACCCAAACATAGCCACGTTCTTACATAGGCAACGCATCTGTGCATTGTGTATCTGATTCGCCTGTGGTTTGAGTGATACTTGGGAAAAGGTCTTACCGTATACTGGGGATGACATTGTTCTAGTTACACCGTAACAGGTTACGCTAGTGGTAACAAAATATCCGTGTTTACTATCACCAGTATAAGGCCGTATGGTTCTGGCTTTTATACCACCCTCTGTTATCTCTATCTCATACTCATGGAATTTATATTCTGCCGTAGGACAAGCTTGCAGAAATCTGTCCATTACATTAGACCACGGGACATAGTCCATACCCTTACTACCCTTACTCTTAATGCACTTAGCCAAATCGTCCTTAAATTCCTTAGACTGAAAATGGGAATAGAGTGCCTTGAGTTTAGCTTCTGACATACATCCTCCTATTCTTTATATTTTAGTAAGAATCTTCTAGCTGATACTACTGCCTTAGTATTTAAGTGTTCTACCTTACCGTAAGTTTGTGGGTCTATTAACGGGCGTAGTTCCTCACATATATTCTTGTAATCTACAGTTACCCTAGACTTAGAATTTTTAAACGTAGCAAGTTCGCTACCATCCTCGCCTATGAGTCGGCCTGCTTGTTTCATATATGCTTTAATCTCATTCTTTAACTTATCTTCTTCTTCTGTTAATGGCTTTAACTGTTGTCGTACAGTAAACAATCTCTTAACTATTTTATCTATGTAGGTAGAACTAGATACAATATCAGCGTTACTCTCTGGATACAGTAGACGTATATCTTGCTCAGTATATTCGTCTAACTCTGGCTCAACTTTATTAGTAACGCACTCCCAAAAGTAATTCACTTTCTTCATAACCCTAGCTTGTTCGTCAGGGTCTATATTAATTTCATGGGTGAGTAGTGGGTCTTTACTTAACCTTAGATGTGGTGCAAAACCTACTACTACCCACTTATTAATCCTAGTAACCATAGAGTACCAAAGCACTTGGTAATACTGCCAAGGGGGAATATCCCCCTCAGCCCAATACTTTTTGTAGATACCCTCACTTATAGTTTTAATCTCTATACCTGTATGTTCTTTACCGTTCCATACATAGAAATCAGGATGTGCGTAAGCCCAACCGTAATCACGGTGGCGTATAGTAGTAGGCTTATACATTACACCATTGAAACCCTCTGTATAATCAGGGGCACCAGTGCAATTTTCTACGCTAGAAAAAGATAAATTATTGTTATCACAGTATTTCTTACCAATCACATCTTCAAGCAGACTACCCCACTCCATAGCGTGATTTAATTCTACTGGTGGCATCTGGCCTAGCTTATCTTTCCAGCAGGCTATGGGGCTACGATATGGGTTTGCACCCATAATCGCACCCACATCTGTACCACCGATTCCCTCTCTACGTTCCTCGGTAGTTAAAAACATACATCCTCCTATTCAAAAGTTACTGGTAACTGAAACTGCTCTGCTTCATGCCTAGTATTTGTAAAGACATCTTTCAGTTTACTGACTACTTCAAACTGACGATGTGGGTTATAGCGTTTAACTACTGTATTAACAGCGTTATACATACGCCATTGGTTACGGTCTGAGAATTCATCATGTGTAGGGTTCTGCCAATACTTATCTACATAACCAATATGCGACCACGGCACCAGCTTCTCTCTACCTAGTTTCTGGCAGAAGTTAGCCGCCTCAATATCAGCCATAGGTGTAGATTGCATTTGTTCTATCGTGTAGTGCAGGGTAGGCAACTCTTTAATATATTTAATTAAACCATCTACAATATG
>VTLG01012715.1_pt1 | contig 69492 bp, 82 predicted proteins | sample 4694571 | NCBI WGS metagenome assembly VTLG01 (sample SAMN12604809, study PRJNA352737) | marine metagenome | biome: ENVO:00000447; feature: ENVO:00000209|ENVO:00000569|ENVO:01000036; material: ENVO:00002151; isolation source: viral sequences binned using virsorter ...
GTAGTGCATCTCAAGGTGCTATAGGAGCACAAGGTACTAAAGGAGATGAAGGAGATGCTACCCAAGGTACAACAGGAACTCAAGGTACAACTGGAACACAGGGAACTACAGGAACTCAAGGTACAACAGGAACTCAAGGTACAACAGGAACTCAAGGAACAGCTGGTTCTAATGGTTCAACAGGAACACAAGGAGCTACAGGTGCAGGAACTCAAGGTACTACAGGTACACAAGGAACTACAGGTACACAAGGAACACAAGGAACTCGTGGACCAATAGGTAGCACAGGACCACAAGGAACGAATGGAACACAAGGAGCTACAGGTGCAGGAACTCAAGGTGCAGCTGGCCCACAAGGTGTTGAAGGACCACCCGGTGACCCCGGTGCTCAAGGTACACAAGGTATTAGAGGTAATACCGGTGGAGCAGGTTCACAAGGAACAACAGGTTCTCAAGGAACTAATGGTTCTACAGGTTCACAAGGAACTACAGGTGCAGGAACTCAAGGAACAACAGGAACACAAGGTGCTGGAGGTTCTGGAGGTTCTACAGGTTCACAAGGTACAACAGGTACACAAGGAACTACAGGAGCAACAGGTGGAGGTGGTGGTGGAGGTTCTACTATCAACCAAGCAGGTGCAGGTGGTTCTCCAATTATGGGTGCAGCCCCTGTTACATGGTTAAGTGGTGCTCCTGTTGAATTGTTCGATATGGCAGGTAATGGATTTGCTCCACAAGGATATTGTTATGCTTCTGTTAGTGGAACCAACTACTATTGGCCTGTTTGGGTACAACTATAACGATAACTTTATATACTACTGTTAACTAAAATTATATATATACGACGTATGGCTTTAACGCCAGCGAAGTGAGGTATATTATATGGCAAATTTTAAATCAGCAGTATTGACCACAGGGTCCTACACAAAAGTAGGCACAGCAGAAGTAGAATTGATAGCTCCTGTGAACGTTAGCAACGATGACCGTTTAACTTTTCAAATTTATAATACCGATGCAGCAGCAGATACTGTAAAGGTTTATGGAAGGTTAGGCACTACATCAGGTACATTGGCTTCAGCAAACGAATGGACACAAATAGGTGACGACATAACAGTTAGTGGAACAGCTAGCGTACTTAAGTCTATCGCTACAACAGGTCTTAATTGGGTTGGGGTAACAATCACACCCGGTGCAGCTTCCGATGGTGCGACTTATTCAATGCTTCAACAGGCTTAGGTTAGATGGCTACGTTTACATCAACTACCGATGGTAACATAAACGATGGTGCTACTTATGGCAACACTTCACCCGGTTCCGCAGGTACTGATTTTCCTGATGATACTGACATTTGTGTAGTTGGAGGAAGTACAACAATTACTTTGAACGTTGATTATGAAGTACGCGCATTAAAAATTACTGGAACTATGGCTGGTGGTGGTAATACTATAACAGTTAATGGAGCAACTTCTAACAAACCTTTTGATAATGACGGTACAATTACTGGAGATTTGAATGTTACAATTACAAATACAGGTGTACAACAAGATGGTTTACTTTTAGATGCAATGGGTACTTCAGGAAATATTAACAATCTAACATTAAATTTAGCAAACGGCACAACAGCTAATAAAACAGTTGGTATTGCCAGCTCAACGACTCTTGATAACACTTTAACAATAACATCAGGAGTTTTTGATACAGTATTTGATGGTGGCTCATCTGTAGGACTTACAGTAGGTGGGCATGTTTTTGGTAATGGAACACTTATCGCTAATGATTCGTCAGTTACCATAGCTGGACAATGTACTGTTGCTAATGTAGAATTAACAGCAGGTTCAATAACTTCTAACGATGACTACAGACCATCTACTAAAACTACTATAGATGGTAATGGAACTATAACAGCTGCCGGTGCTTCACAAATGGGTGGTTTGTTTGATATAGGAGCTACCAATACTCCTACACTAAATGCAGGTCGATTACACAGTTCTTTAGATATACCTACGGGAAATCAAGGTCAATCCACATTTAATTTAGATTTGAATGAGGACCAAACTACTGGTCCAGCAAGACATGTATTCTTTTATAATTTAGAGTTAGATAGTGAAGGTACCGAAAATAATACTTATACAATGCAAGATGATATAACATGTACTAACGACCTTACAATTACAGATGGTGAAATAAATACAGGAAGCGACCATTCACTTACAGTAACAGGAGATATAGAAATAGCAGATGGTGGTCCTAAATTAAGTTATAACGGCAGTACTGTTTCTTGTGCAAGACTTGGAGTTGGTTTAGGTGGAGTCGGTAAAATAGACGGCACAGAAGCAGGTAAAATAATTGTTAATGGAACTGGAAATGCTAGAATATTAGATTTAGCAGGAGCAATTTTAACTGGTGATACTGTAACCTTTGAGTATCAAGGTCAAGCAACTACAGCCACTCAAGCTTTATCAGGTCTTAGTTCTGGAACATTTAATTTAATAATAAACAGTGATGGGGCTACTGAAAAGTGTATTCCAAATGCTTCTGTAACTGCTTTAAATGATTTAACAGTGACAGATGGAGAATTTGAACTTCCATCAAGCACAAACATTGAAGCGGCTGGAGATTTAATTATAGCAGCAGCAGGAGTAGCAGATTTAAATCCAGCATCAAGCGATGGTAATGTTACATTTAGAAGTGTTGTTATTTCATCAGGAGGAACTCTTGAAGCTCCTTCCCATGGTAGTTTTACTTTAACTGGTACTCTTAGTGCTTGGTCATTCCAAAACAACAGCACTAACTTCAATCATAATAACGGAACTATAACACAGCAAGCTTCAGGACATATTAAATCTGTAAGTTCTAATCCATTTTATAATTTTACAATGAACTCAAGTTCAAGTGACGACCATAATGCTATATTTAGGGCATCTTCAGGAACTGATGTAGTTCTAGCTGAAAATAATGTAACAGTTACAAGAGGAAAGGTATATGGAAATACAACGTCAGATAATCTATCGGTGGGAAGTCTTACTGTAACATCAACTTCTGGAACATTTATACCATCAAGCAATACTAATAGTATAACTGCTGGTGCCTTTGATATAGGTGCTAATACATTCTCATTAGGTAGTGCCACTCTTTCTTTTACAGGAGCAAGTTCTGCTTTCGCTTCTGCTGACGGAGCTGTATTTAGTGCAGGTCCGGGTGCTACAATATCAGGTTATACAACTGGTGACAAATCAGACTTTGATGCACAATCTAATTTTGCAGTTGTTGGTACAGTAGAAAAATTAAACAATAATGGACCGGGTAGTGTTTTAGTTACAGGTAAAGTTCTTAATTGCGATGGTAATTTTATTACATTACATCCACAACAAGATGCAGCGCAGCAGCTTGATAAGAGTTCAGAAGCAGATAGAGAAACTACTTTAGGTAGAGATTTAGATAGGGCCACGGAGTTGGTAGGATAAGCAAAGGTTTAAATATGGCGGAAACAGATAAAGAACTATTGATTCGCATTGATGAACGCGTCAAGACCATTTATAACAGGATGGATAAGTTTGAAACCTTGTTTACAAATCACTTGGCTCACCACGAAATGTGGGAAAATGATATTAAAGCATCTTTACAACGCTGGTTGGCAGTTATAATAACAGCAGCTGGTGGTGCAGGTGCATGGGGGATGATGTAGTATGGAAGAATTTACATGGAACGCACAATTTAGGAATAGAGTACGCCTCTTAGCAGGCATAGAAGCCCAAGAGTTAGACAACGATACCTTAGATATACTAGCTAATATGTCTGGAGAATGGTTTCAAGAAAATACAGGAACTACTTATACCCTTGACGCGAACAACACATATGATAATGCAGTTATATATTATACCTGTTATCTAGCGTGTTTAGCAGCAAACGGAGTGGGAATTGACAGAATAGCTATTGGTGATTTACAAGTTTATTATGATACTTCAGAGTATGAAGTTTGGTCAACCTTAGCAAATCAGATGTTAGTAATGAAACTCGGATTGAGTATCAAACGCACTTCTTACAATGCTGCTCCATACCTCGGACGTGTCAACTGGGATGAGAACATCACTGGAGTCAATGCTACAAAAACTATGTATCCTCCTGTGAGGGGGGTACACTTTGACTCTTAGTAATCAAGGTATAAGACCGGGCTCTATTAATATGGGCCGTATTCTCAGGAATATGCGCTTTCATACCAATCAAAGTAGAAAGGTTGTTTTTTATAGACCTCCACAGTTTACTACTGATAACTATGGTGTTGAAACTACTACTATAGCAACAAGTGGAGCAGAGATGGTTATACCAGACTTACCAGCTCTAATACGCCCTAGCGTTACTTCGGACTATCAACTACAAAGGTCTGGACACAATATTGTAGGTGCAGCAAGAATATACACACCTAATTTAGCTACTATCAAAGGATTCGCTAATTTCAATCAGGCTAATGATGCTCAATTTAATGAGATAGAGGGATGGGATAGACTTATAGACGTAAACCGCTATATCTATACAGTCCCTACTAATGCTACAACTGGATGGACCTCTGGTTCCGCTGATGCTACATTTGCATCTGACGGGCAAACTATTACAGCTACATTAGGCACTGATTATAATGGCACTTTTTATTATACTACTGGAGCTACTAATACCTTAGAAACAGACCGAATACAGTTCCAGATAAAGGCTAGTGGAGCTAGCAATATAGCGCTCACTAATATAAAGAGCTATAATGGAGCAACGCAAAATAGCGCTTATGCTATTACTTATACTCCTGCTTCATTGAGCATACCTACTGGTAGCTGGCTTACAGTAGACGTACCATTTGTTACAGGAAGCGTATCTAGTGGTTCTTCTATATACTTGGATGGAACACGTTATGCAGTAACTATCACATCTGGGTCAAGTTTTAATTACGAAGCTGACTTGAGAGACTTTGAATTAGAAGTTTCAGGAGCAGCAAGTGGGAATAAAGTTATGGTAAGAGAAATAAAATATTATAAATCTATAAGATGGATGGTTCAAGCTGTCCGTGATTATAATGACGATTATGTAATTTACGAATGTGTGAGAACACGTGGTAAATCTGACAAGAATAGGAGGGCTCGTTAATGGCACAACCTGACCACCTTAACGTTATAGAACGTAAAATTATTGATAATATACGCACAGGTACATACACGTCAGGAAGTGTAGGCAGTACAGCTACTGCTTGGAACAATGGAGACGTTACAGTCTTTGGACAGTTTCCTGAAACAGAAGACGTAGAGTATCCATGTATAATTGTAGAAATGACAGCTAATGGTATAGAAACACAGTTTATGGGACGAAGTATGGGTAGTGGAGAAATAGGAGAGTTATATGGTGTATCTTTTAGATTCCATATCGTTGTAGATAGAGACTCTACTGTCACTGTAAATGGTGTTGGTTATAAACAAAGAAGATTATTAAATTATTTAATGTTAGCAACTGCTAATGTTATTATGGATTGTGACTTCACTTCAACAGATACAGAAGTAGAAGAAAGGCACTATACTGGATTTCAAGACATGGGATATAACCCTGATTTAGAAATATGGGCAGCCATGGCTAGTATGATAGTGGTATTCAAAAACGATAGGCCACCGGGTTGATAGATGGGAACTCCCGCAAAGGCAATTAGATTTGACACCTATGGTTCTTACCAAGAAGAAACCTTTGTAGAACAAGAAGTATATAGAACTATTACTGCTGGTGTATCTCCTTATCTTTCCTCTGTAAGAGGTATAGGTTTAAAGTCTATACAAGGGGGAGGAGATTATGATGGTCAATATATGGGACCTGAAGATATGGAGACGCAACCTGATTATCAAAGCGCAAACATCGAACCCTTTTTATCACAATTAAAACAAGGACCAAACGCACAAGCAGTAGAGGAAAGTGCGTCAACCAATGTTCCATTAAAGACTGCGCTTGACCAAGGTAATATAACACTAGCTGAAGAACTCGCTATGAAAATTGAAGGAAGTCATCCAACTCAAGCAGGTTTATCAGCACCTACTGCTGCTGAGCTTCAATTAGATTTTATGGGTGCAGACTTAGCTGCTAATCTAGAAGGTCTAGCTAAACCAACAACGTTAGAGAATGTTATGAGTTTATCTCATGGAGGAAGACAAGCTCAGCCCGCAGATATAATAGCTAATTCAGAACCTCACAGAGCAATAATAAAAGCTTTTACAGAAACTATCAAAGGAGATATGTCTAAGGAACAATTAGAGATGTGGGAAGACAAACTTAATAATGTTAAATTTATGGATGTTACGGAATCAGAATCTAAAAAATGGATTGCTAATGAGATTAAAAAAGGTGTTTCTTATAATAAAAAATACAGAAATCCAGACGGTACAGTTAACATAGAAAAGATGGAAAAGGTGTTACAGTCATGGAAACGCAACTTCGAAAAGGCTATGGTAGAATTAAATTCACATTTAGCTAATATAGCAACTGGTTTTAAAACATTAAAGGCAGCAGGAGAATATAGTGAACGTGAAACTGATAAAATTATACAAAGTTTAAATGAAATGTACGGGGCAGCTGGAGCACAAGGAGGGGGCGCAGGTTCTGCTCAGAGTGGTCCTTTTGTAGCTAATCACATGTTAAACGTATGGAACTTAGCGTTTCAAGAATTCGTTGCCGGAGGATATGACGAGATGCCTACATTTTTAGAACAGCAACCTATTGGAGATACAGGCTGGTGGGTAGCAGTTATAGGTACACCTACTATTACTCCGAATGGAGATATTGGGTTTGACTGGGATGCATCGTTTCACGACAGTGGACAAGCTGGAGTTGCTTCTGATGCTGTTATTGTGTCTGAATATGCAGCGATGCAACAGCATAACAGTAATTTAACAGCTCAAGAATATTATGACTTAATGCGTTCCTACGCTTTAGACGATTGGGTTAAAGCAGAAGCGAGAATGGGAGCTCACGAAGTATGGGTACATGGAATGGTTGACTCTATAACACAACCTGAATTAAATATAGAATTAATGCCAGCAGCACAGAAAAGGGGATTTGTAGGTCCTATCACCCAAATAGCTGGTTCAGATATAGCCAAATCATTATTGGAACAAATTAAAATGCAAGCGAAAGACCCTTCTTATACTGGCCCTTACGCGGACTTATTCAATAAGATGTTAGAAGTAGCTAATAATGCTACTAAAGCATGGAAAATGAGCGCTGGTGTTCAAGGTGGAGAATTGTTTGGAGAAATATTAAATGATTATTCTAGTGGAGGTATTTGGCCTGACGATGATAGGACTTGGGACGATAATGATGGTAGGAGTGGTAAAGATTTAGGTGTTTCTCCCTTTTTAGTAGGAACTAAAGAGTATGTAAAGCTATTTGGAGCAGCTAAACCTCAGTATAATGTAACACTTAACCCTGCCAAAGCAGGTCAAGTTCGTGAAGGAGTGGAAAGAAGGGGAATGAAAATTGAAGAAGCAGGATACAGAAGAGATAAAGCTGGTAACGTTAAATACGGAGCAATGAAAAGACCAGTTATGAAATTAGGTAAACGTGGGAAGTCTTTAAAAACTCAATACAAAAAAGGAGATTTTTCCAGTAAATACAATTCGTGGCTAAGGAGCCAAGGGTAATCAAGCATAACCTTTATATACTGTGACTTCTTATAAAAAAGTAATGAAATGTGAGTGTGTCTAGACAACAATAGAAAAAGGAGAAAAAAAAATGGTATATTTCCTAGGAAGAGACGTAGATGTATACATCTTTGCAGAAACACAAGATACGAACGCCAACGCCACAATCGGTACTAGTGGAAGCGAGGTCGTGAACGGAGCTGCAACTCTATCGCAAACATTTGCTACGGCAATGGCATCTGGAGGTTCTGCTACAAATACTTTAGCGAACTTTGACAGACAGGTAGATATTACAGGTGTAGACGTAAGCATAGGCGCGATGGATGAAGACATCACCTATGTTGGCCAGATGGGTACTGGAACTGTAGAATTAAAGAAAGAGATGACAGTCACCCTTACACGAAAGAAATCCAGCAACTGTTGGGATGTTATATATAACGGTCCTATTAACAGTTCTTATATGGAAGTCACAAGCCAACTTGGCGGAGCAAGATTCGGACACGGTTCGAATTCCTCCAGTATAGGCGCAGGATTACAAAATCCAAAAGATGTTAGAGCACATGGTGGCTCAGCAACACAATGTGGATATGGATATCGTGTAGCAATAGTTATGAAATCAGGTTCAGCAACTGACGGAACCACAGAAACAATGACTTTGCCGAATTTAGTATTAAAAAATTATACAGTAACACTTAACGCAGATGGTGTTACAGAGGAATCGTTGGAACTAACAACCAACCAAAGTGCAAGGTTCACAATAGGAACCGAGTTCAATTATACACTCACTAACATGAGTGATTTCTGAGGTGACTAGATATGGTTTACTTTTTAGGTAGAGACGTAAATGTCAAACTCGCAACAGAAAATGCAACAATAGGTCTTACCGCAGCTGCTGACGCTTTAACAATGAATGCAGCCGCTTCAGGTACAGCCGCAGCTTTAGGTTCAGGAAGTTCAGCAGTAGTCTTCGATGATGTGACAGGTGTAGACCTTTCCATTGGAGCAATGGACGAAGACATATCATACTATGGTATGCGTTCCCAAACTAAAGCAGAAATTAAAAAAGAAACGGTTCTGACTATAACCAAGAAGAAAACAAACGACGAGTTCGACACTGTTTTCAACAAGGCTCGTTACGGAGTATCCGGAGCAAGTCAAGAATGGTATGGTCTAGAAGAACCAACAGTTACTCATGGATATAGAATATTTGTCCAATTAAAGAGTAGTTCAGAAGTATTTACTGTACCAAACTGTTGTGTACAGTCACATACTACTACGATTAACGCAGACGGAGTTCAAGAGGAAACTATTGAATTCATGTCATACGTAACACCACGCATAGGTGCTAGTAATTATACTACTGCAACTAGTGGTGCAGCACTATAAGGGGGGACATAGTCCCCTCCTTTTAGGAGGAAAAAATGTCTGAAGAAGAGATAAAACAAGAAGAGAAAGAACAAGAAGTGTGGTCGATGGACGACCTAACAGGTTTAACTGAAAAAGTATTAAGTGAAGAGCTAGAATTTAGAGGAAAGATGTTAACTCTACAGTATTCTGAATTAACAGAAGCTGAAGAACCAAAGATGAATAAACTTAAATTTAAGAATGAAGCAGAACAAAATGAGTACTATCAAAAGATAGGTACAGAAAGAGTTCTCAAAATGATTCTTAAAGCTAATGAGAAAGCCCCAGATTCAGCAACTATCACTGAAGATAACTGGAATCAGTTACCTACAACACTTAAATATACCATAGCAAACAAAGTAATCGGAATGGAGCAAGACACAGCAGCAAATTTTCGATGAGGATGACGGAGACACCTGAACCGGTGTTACTCTGGATTCCTTTGATGAAATATTTGGGTATGTCTTGGGAAGAAATTAAAAATACTCCCAATTATGAGCTCAATGGGCTATTAATGGCCTATAATGAATATGAAGAATTACACTGTATGGATGGCTATACAGATAAGAATGTAAGTGAGATGGCAAAAAATAACCCAAGTATAAGACAAACTTGGCATAGTTATGTAAACAAGCAAAGAAAATACAAAGAAATGACAGGTAGGTTAGAAGTTACCCAAAGCTTTGACATGTTCAAATCAAACGCTATTGATGAAGACAAGTCTTTACCTTCAACACAAGAAGGAATAGAGCTTAGAGAACCTTTTGACGATGGATTGGGAGGATATGAAGGAAATGAAGATTTAATAAAAAATAAAAAATATAAGACGGTAGAATAGTATGGGTTTCGCAGGTCAGGTTTTTGCTGCTCGTGTTGCAGTCGGATTAGCTGTACCTTCACAGCAATCTTTGAATAAGGCAGGAGGTCTTATTGCTGGCGCTGTTGGCGGAATCTATTCAAAAATGCGGGCTAAGAAATTAGAAGCCGCAAAAGCAAATTTAGCAACAACTTCACAATCTTTAAGTGCTCAAGGTAAACAAATTAAAGCTTTTCAAGCCAAATCAGCTAAAGATTTAGAAGGCTCTTCTGCTCGCACCATTAAAAAGATACGTGCTTTAAGTAGTAGTGGGGCGATGGCTCTTGAAAGTGGCGGAGCGATTTCTAAATTAAAATCTAAAATGGGTAAAGCTGCTCCCGGTCAATTTAATGCTCTATTTAAGGGTATAAAAATGACTGGTAAAGCTGCAATGACTGAGACACAACAGATGGCTAAGATGATGTCTAATTTTACCAAGTTGACTAAAGAACAACGTTCAGCTGTAGTAGACTTTTTCAAGGATAGAGCTGAAGGTTCTAAACAAGCTGTAATAGATACTGGTAAATTAGTTAAAGCTGGTAAAGCTACTGTAGAGGATTTAAAGAAAAAAGTAGCACTTCACGAAGAAAATAAACAACAGCTTAAAGAAATAGGTATCTTGGAAAGAGACCACAGTAAATTAGTGGCAGCTTTAGCTAAGGAAGAATCTAAATTAAATAAAGAAGAAAAAGAATTAATAGCCCTCTATAAAAAACACGAAAAAGAACTTAAAGACGTTAACGCTGAAACTAAGAAACAAACACAAAATCTTAAGATTCTCACTAATCAAGCAATAGACGGACTTAAAAGAGGATTCACAGATGCATTAAGAGAGACTGTTGCAGCTATGACAGCTTTCTATTATAAACTCTCACAAAATACAGCAGCATTAATAGATTTCGAAAGAGAGCTCTTAAATGCAAACTCAGTTTGGATGGAAACTAGAGATATACTGTTTGATACTGGTGAAATGGTTACTCAATTTGGACAACAATTCGGATTAGAAATGCAAAACGGTGCCACTGGTCTTTATCAGCTTGCATCGGCAGGTTTAACCGCTGATGAGGCAATGACAGTGTTACCAGAAACTTTAAAATTATCTATGGCTGTGCAAGGTGACCATAATACCATTTCTAAATTAACCACACAGACAATCAAAGGTTTCGGATTAGAGATGAATGAAGCATCACAAGTGACAGATAAATTTGCACATGCTATTCAGAAGTCTTTAATAGAGTATGAAGATTTATCAAGCGCTGTTAAGTTTGCTCTACCTTTCTTTACCGCTACAGGGCAATCTATAGACCAACTGTTAGGTGCTTTACAGGTCTTGACTAATAGAGCTTTAGAGGCTGGTATTGCAGGTCGTGGTCTAAGACAGGCTTTAGCAGAGTTTGCAGAAAAAGCAGAGGATAATACAGCTGCTTTTAAGAAAATGGGTATCAACATCAAAGATGCCGCAGGGGAAATGCTACCCCTTACAGAAATAGCAATGAGATTTAAAGACGCTGTAGGTGATGAAGTAGCTAACAATACAGAATTACTTACAACATTAATTGACGATTTGAATGTGCGTGGTGCTACTGCGTTTATTCACTTAGTACAAAACGCTGAAGAGTTCCAACAAGCTGTTACTGATACAGCAGAATCTGGTGGAGAATTGGACGAAATGGTTAGAATTCAAAATGAATCAATTCAGGCACAAACACAGATTTTGAAGAATAATGTAGCTGCTATTTTCTTTATGAGAGACGCTAATTATGAAGGAACTGAGTTTATGAACGCTTTCCATGAGGCTTTAGTAAATGGTGTACAAACACTTAAAGATTTAATAGTAGCAGAAACAGATGCAGGATATCAATTAACTGCGTTTGGTCAAAATATACAAGATATTGCTATCAATGGAGTAGGTTTGATGGTAGATTTATTACAAAAAACAGTTGTAACATTACGAAGATTTTCAGAAGAAGGTTCTTTTGGTATTAGTATACTACAAATGTATGCTATACCTTTAAAGTTAGTGGTAGGATTATTAGAAAAGATGCCTACTGATTTACTTAAGTTATTAGCAGCATATCACATATTGAATAAAGTTCTTCAATTTCAAAATATACAATTAGGTATATCTAATGCATATAATGCTATACGAATTATGTTACAAAGTACTTATTATGCTGGATTCCTAAAGGAAACAACCTTACAAGAAATGTCAACACTACAATTAATAAGACACAATTATTTCTTATTTATGTCTAATTACATTAGAAAGGGTAATACTATTTCTACATGGGCTGGAATCAAAGCTAAGATAGCTGATGGTGTAGCAAGTATATATCAGACTGCTGGAACTGTTCTTTTAACGGCTGCAAAATGGGCTTTATCTGTTCCTTTAATGTTAATTGGTGGCTTAATGACTGGTTTGGCTACGGCTGCATGGTTATTGTTAACTCCAATGGGATTATGGACAGCAGCAACATGGTTATTACAAACTGCAATGTGGGCATTAACTATGGTTCCTATTGTTCTTTTGATAGTAGCTATAGGATTAGGAATAGCTGGACTAATATATGGACTTTATACGCTTAATAAAGAGCTAGGAGTTACTACATGGATACTAAATGGTATGAAAGATGTATGGACTTCAATAGCTGAGACTGTTACAATGGTATGGGAAGACCACATTTTCCCAGTAATATATAGGATAGGAATGGAAGTATTTGCTCTTGGTGGTATAATGTTATGGTTAGGTCAACAAATTAAAGAAGGATTAGAAGGACCTTGGGAAGCAGTGATGATTGCACTACAACCAGTGTTTGATTTACTGTCTGGTCTAGTTGGCTTTCTACAAGATGGTGCTAAATGGGCTTATGATTTGGCCTCAGTAGGCTGGGAAAAGCTTGTTAATGGTTTAATGGGAGCTGTTAAAGAAGCTGCTAAACTATTTGATTGGGGTAAAAAGATTTTAGGATTAGATGATGACCGTGGAGTGTTACAGAAAGATGAGGATTCATGGGGTTGGGGATATGGACCTAAAAAAGGATTTATAACGGACAAATTATTTGCTCAAGGTGGGTATGTTAAAGCAATGGCACAGGGTGGAATGGGAGCAGGTATGAACCCATATATTGTAGGAGAAAAGGGCCCTGAATTGTTTATGCCTAACACTAGTGGTAAGATAATTTCTAACAAAGCCTTAAATACTGGCGACCGCTTAGATAATATATTAGAACGTATGCGAGGACGTTCTCAAGCTAAAATGGAAGGAAGTAAACATATGGTAGTGGAAACATTAACAGTAGGAAAATTAAAGTCAAAGAGTAGTACAATAGGTATTAATCCTTTTAGAAGTTCAGGAGGAATGATGTAGATATGTTAGTTAAAAACAATATGAATTATAGGAAGAATTTTATTTCTACTAGCGGCGCGTTAAAACTAAGCGCATTATTTAAAGATTTACCACAATCTGGTACTACAACATGGGATTTTTCTGGAGGACCTAAAGCCAATCGTTATGTAGTTTCTGGTAATATACCTTCTAATCCAAATTATGGAGGAGGTAAGCTAGAAAATATATATCTAGGGGGAGTAGTAAGTGGTTCAGACGTTTCAGAATCATCACAAATCCCTCAATTAACAGCTTATAAAATAAAAGACGGAGTTTTAACCAACGAGGGAACTGGTTCACAACTAAGTACAGCTGGTGCTGGTGGAGATTCTCTAACGATTATTACAAAACATATGGATAATTCTTTACCTTGGTTTTCAGAAACTTTTAACGGTGCAGAAAAAACTATAGGAGATGTTACAGTTATTGGTTCGCCCGGTGGAGGAGCTTTATTAGGAGAAAACGCTTATGTAGATGCTGACCAAGCTTCTAATAAAATATATTTGGGAGGAACCTTTTCCTTTTTCCACGTTGGAGAAGATATGGAAGGAGGTACTGGTGAGTTCCTTCAAACCTATTTCGGTAGAACCGAAGGTGGAGGAATGGGTTCAGTTAAAGAACGAAAAATATACATTAAACCACAACGTAGAAATAAACCAGAAGGATTGTGGACTACACGTTATGATAATAGAACAGGATTAAATAAATATACTGTTTTTAAACCAATATGGAAATTTAAAGATTTAAAGAGTTTAATATTCTTTGAGAAAAAAGAAAAAACAACTACAGGAGACGAGGCAACACCTCAGCCTGTTAGTAAAGGTAATACAATTTTTAATGTTCAAGCTATTACCACACCTTCTATATCGAATGCATGGGAAGGAAATCCCGATGGAACAGGATGGTGTCAAAGTTGGTTAGAGTTAGATACTAGTAATTATGCTTCAGGTGGTCAGTCACTAAAAATGGCTCATATGTGGGATAATTCTGCTGGTGTAGCTGAAACTAATAGTGTGTATGGAGCAGAAGGTCAATTAAATCCTCAATTTTCTATGGTTACTACAGATTTAGGTCCTTACCCTGTCCCTATGGATATGGGAGGAGCATCTTTAACTAGTGGTATGATTGATACCGATGGACATCCTAACATTAGTGCAGCACAAGTAGATATAAAATTTAAGATTACAAAGATGGGTTCAGCTATTCAAATAAGTGGCGGGACAAATGCCCCTACTTTAGCAGATGCTTCTGTAAGTGTTCCAACAAATACAACTTTAATTAATATGAGTGACGGAGCACCAAGTGGTTCAACCACAGTTACTATAGATAGTGGACATAATTTCACAGATGGAGGAGTAGGGATATGTAATGGTATGGTGTTCCGATATACTGGAACTGGTGCTACTACATTAACAGGTGTAACAGGATGGAACAAAACTCAACCAAACAATGCAAAAGTAGCAGATATGAGTGTAGATACAACCAATGATTTAACTACAGCTAGAAGTGGATTATATATTTCTCCTAATACTACAGATTATAAAGGTACAACTTTACTACGTTCCTTTGTTGTTACATGGTCTAATGCCCCTCCTGAACAAGGAGATAATTTAGATTCTTTCTTATTCCGTACACTTATGGGTGGTAAGCCTGATTCTAGTGTAGGCTCAGTACCTACTTACTTTGATAAAGCAGGAGTTGTAGGTGGTTTTGCAGTAGTAGCTGATAATTCAAGATTAGAATCAACTGACAATGACCAAAAAGCCGCTTTAATTGCAGTTCCATTAGTTACCGACCAATCATGGTATGTTTATACTCAAAAAACTGGTTCTACTACTTCAGTTCTAGGTGCTAACTCAGCTAGACAATATTACACTTACAATGGATTACATTTCTTAGTATCTGGTGATTCTGCTGCTACTGGATATGGTATGCAAAGAACAGCAATAATGCCTTATAAATTAGAAGCTGGTGAGAATTCTTCTTATACTGTTAATAAAGAGAGAATTAGTGATACTTTAAACTCTAGTGCAGCTAATGCTGATAACGAACCATGCGTACGATTAGACTACGATGAATGGATTAATGTTAAAACAGTGTTTAATCCATATGCTCAAAAATCTTCGGTATCAGGAGATGTTAGTGATGCTCCATTTAAATCTAATCAACACAGACAGAATGTAAGAACTGGTGCAGATGACGATGGAAACATTGCTGGTCCACAAGCTAGATGTTATTTTACAGCAGGGGTTACACAACCTACAGGAACTACTAATGTTAATTCAACACTGACAGGTACTACTGACGCTGGTGCCGACCCAGATGCTCGTCCACCTTCATTTAATTTAGATTGGTCTGTTAGTCCAATTCGCGGAGGTTCGCAAAGTGGACGTACTGCCACTTCAAGTAGTAGATTTGGTGAAGTCTATGAATCTGGCAGTCAAATAGATATGGACCATAGTTACTTTATATCTTCATGGCCTCGATACATGACAGTATGGCTACAGAATTTCAGATATATAGCCACCGGAGGCACAGACGATAAGAAATTCGGTACAAATAGTGCTGGTAATTCTATTCTAACAGGTGAATGGCCTGCAACAGGTGGTGCGAGAGAAACAGAAGCATTCGTAGATAATATTACTTTAACGGGATTTAATGGTCAAATATATAATTCATCCGCTGGAGCAGGAGTCTTAACTAAACCTTTATCTATACGTCAATATCCTCAATACCAATACTTTGCATTACCTACACATACGTCTGCTGATACATCAAGCACATGGTATAATGAATATCCCGACGCTTCTGGTGAATATTTACCTAATGCAGTATGTCCTACATATTTAGCTATCGGATTTGAAAGTGGAACTACAGATATGTACGCTAATAGTGATGATTTCGACTCATGGTGGTTATGGAATGGGTTTAATTATGGTGGTTCTTTTAGTGGTCTTAAACAACAAGTTGGCTCAGGAGTTACCAAAGCTACTACAAATATGTGGTATAGTACTCTCTCAGGTAATCACGCAAATAACACCGTTTATGATTCAGCTTTTACTAATAATCTAGCTTGGATGTTTGGTGGTACTTCCCATACAATAGCCAGTACAGGTCCAGAAAAACGATTAACTCCACTTACTTCAGCGCTTACAATTTCTTCACCTACAGGTTCTATAGCAGCTCCCGGCGGTATAGCTTGGGGTTCAGGTTCTTCTGATGGAAGTGCTTGGAATAGTGTTGATGGAATGACCCAAAAAGGATTTACATTCTTTAAGGCATTATCAGGAACTACTTCAGGTACCGCAGGAACTAATACAGGTATGATAGACCAAGCAGGAAACAGTAATTGGGAGAAAATACCTAACGTAATAGCTTCGGCTAGGGTAATAGGTATACCTAGTTTCGATTTAGATTCCGAATATTACGGAGAAAATGGTAAATCTATCATAGTCGATGAACCTGAATTATTTGATGAAGCTACTGTAGGAACTAATACATATGTTATATATTTAGGAAGTGATAATAATTTCCTTACTGACGCTAAATGGAAATCTAATGATTCAGAATTCCAAGGTGGTACTTATGCAGGAGCTTTAATAGGGAAATCTATGGACCTTAAACAGACTCGAAAACGTGAAGGAGATATGATTTTCTTTGACCAAGATGTAAGCGCTATAGCTAATAATACTTACCTTCCATATTTATGGGTAGGACCAAGAAAATATTGGATAAACATGGAAATTTGGCCCGGTCAATGTAAGGCAGTAGATACAACCGTGGTTCGCGGAGCTACTGCTAGTGGTCCTGCAAATCTATATAGAAGACTCGCTTCTACAGGTTATGCATGGGCTTATGGTGGAGACTCTGAAAATAAAGTTTACGATAATATTTGTCTAATGAGTGGCAATAAGACTGGCTTTTCCTTTGGTAGTGGGTCTACTTACAACGAATGGAACTATGGATATAATGCTTCAGATGCAGCAACAGCAGGTAAAGCAGCTCTTTATAGAAATACTTGGAATTTAGACGTAGGAGATAAAGCTTCTACAAGTTTAGACATAACTACAGATTTCGGTTACGGAACATATGATGTAGATAAAGATGAAGGAGGTCAAGTAGATATCAAAAGTGGTTATACTGATAGACCTATATACTTAGATTTCTCTAAAGCTATAGATAAAGGCACAAGACCAGATGCTCCTTTTATGTCAACATTACAATTAAACAAACCTACAGCAAATCAAACTATTGAGATGTTCGGTAATGATTATACACGTACCATGACTACAGGTAACGTTGCAGCAGCAGAAGATAGAAAACCTTACTATATGTTTGGTTATCACGACGAACTACCTAAAGTATCTAGGTTCCAAGTGTATCCAACAATAGACGTCACACAGGGAGATGTAAATCTTTATGAAATGACTACAGAAAATCTTAACTCTGTCACATTCACATGGGATGAAGCTGGCGACGATATATGGTATAGACTCCTTATGGTAGACAATAAACCTATCGAAAATAAATATACCAACTGTTTATGCTGGATACCTTTCAATGACTTACCTAACTTAGGTAATGGTTATGACCCATTAGTGGGTATAGAAGATGGATATGGAGCGTCTAGTATAAAATTATTTGCACCATCAGTAAGTGGTACATCTAACTCTTCAACTGTATTAGCTGACCCATATGGACTTGCGTCTGCAAGTTATTCTCGACAACGTATAGAAGGGATTAATGGTTACGGATATTATTCAACTAATACAACAGGCTCTGACGGTACTAAACTTTCAGGGTTCCCGATAGCACATGCAACAAATGGTTTAATGAACGATTCTACAAAAGAATATACTTTAATGATACATCTAAGACCAGCAGCCTCAGGAGCAGTGTTCTTTAAAGGTGACACAACTACGGGATTAAATATAGGACTCAACAGTGCTGGAAAAATTGTAGTGTCTGGACAAGATGCTACTATGACAGGTACATCCTCCAATCCTTTAGATGGAGAAACACCTTTAGCAGTTATGGTTACATATAAATCTGGTTCACAGATGCCTATGACCTTACACATTAACGGTAAACTAGAAGATTATATCACAGAAGGTAGCTCAATGAGAGACTTTGGTTCTACAGCTGCTGCCTATATAGGTACATCAACCGCTACTAATTCCGCTAATAATAATATAAAAGGATATATAGAAGAATTTTGTGTATGGAATAAAAGATTATATTGTCCAGAAATGCCCGGAGAATATATATTCGATACTAAAGAATTAACAGAATATGACACTGGCACTACTGGTGGTGGTGAAAAACCTACTTTCCCTCATAACGCTAGATTGTTTGTGATGGATTATACTAACGTAAGAGGAACATCGAGAGATACTATAGCCTCTTCTAGTAATGTTTCATGGAGGACAACGATAGCATGATGGAGGTTATATGGCATTAGGATTAACATGGACTGGTGGTTTAACTGCCAATACCGCACAATGTTTTACAGAACTTACAGGTACTTTAAATTTTACAAATGATGACGTCAGAGCAGTTTATATAGATTGGGGTGATGGTCAAGACCCTGCTGGTAGTTTTTCAAATGATAAACGATATTCTAATTATCAGTGGATTGAAACTACAGAATCAACTGGAAGTTTGGTAGCCAAACACACATATACAGCTACAGGTACTTTTCAACCTATAGTTCAAACGATTAATTCCAGAGGCTTCGCATCTAATTATTATGGTGCTGGGTCCAGTGGACCTAACCCCTTCAACACACGCGCTGAAATCAATGAGATGGCTATCAGTGATGGCCAAGCTACAGGAGTGTTAAAGGTAGAAAACAAATCAGTATATTCAGGTATAGATAATTCTCTCTTTGAAAAAGAGGGACCTAAAGATATAAAGATGGTAATCGCTCCTTTCTTAAGTTCAGGTAACTTAGATGTAATCAAACACGTAACACTAGAGATAACTGCTGAGGTAGACACTACAATGCTTAATGCTACTGATTCTACTACTGTTGTTGGTGCAGGTAAAAAGGTAGAGGTTATTACTAAAACTCTTAGTGGTTCTAGTTTTTCTACAGCTAGTGGTTTAGAAGCTATTGATGTAACCGCAGGACAAGTTAGTAGAATATTAAAAGTGGTATATAAAAATCCAAAACTCACCATCGAAAATAACTCTGGTGGTATAAACTCTGGCTCAACTTATGACGATTATGATAAAAATTATGTTTTCAATTTCTTAAAAATATTTATTGTTGCTCAAGGCAATGATACTAATTATTACCCACTTACGTATGTAACTGCTGGGTCTCCTATCAAAACATCAGACGACCCTAGGCGCTATTTAACAATGGACTTTACTCAAAGTAGAGCAAAAGCTTCCAACGTAGCTTTAAAGAACTATAGGTTTGATGTAGGAAAAGCTTGGTTTAATCCTGCTTATCAGTGGAATGTTACAAGTGGTTCATCGAGCAGTGATGAATATCTCTTCTTTAATAATGATACCAGTGGCTCTCAGGAAGTGCGAAATGTAGCTTATACATATGGTATGGTTAGACCTGATGGTCTTAATGGGTCAGGAACTATAGGTGGAGCAGCCACGCCTTCTGTAGCTTTCACAGATGATAGTGATGCTCATTGGTATGTAACAGACCAGAAGTATAGAGAAGACCAATTTGTAATTGATGACTTTGGCAGATTCACTGACCAATACCATCTAACCAGAATGTCAGCAGAGCCTTCTGGTATGACCTACCCTGCTGCAACTAGTGCAGCTAACGACGCAAGTTCTATTAATAATAATAAACCCTATGTCTTTTGGATGCAACCAGCTTATGACTGGGCGAGTGAAAGAACTATCTGTAACATAGATAACAACACTACACCTATATCCAAGAATTACACAGAACAAGCTTTCCGTAATGGTTCAGCAACTATGGTTAATGTTAGTGGTATGAACGAAGCAGACTATGAATATAACGATGGTTCTACCGATAGAACTAATGACCCCTTACAATATTTCCTTATACTATTCCCAAGTAAAACTAATAAGGTTTTCTTAAATTTAAATAATTACGCTAATGGTTTAATAAATGCTAATCTTTCAGGAACATCCTTTTCTACAGGGTGGAAGGTAGCAGGTGTCTCTTACCTCTCATTAGAGAAGTCAGGAACTAAACATCAAGAAGCTATGTGGAAAAGCGTACCTTTCGAAGATACTACTAAAGTTTCATTATCTTATAAAGATACTACTAATGAGAAGATAGTAGACCAAAGTAATTCTTTATCCCAATCAGGATTCTTAAATTTTGATATGCCTTTAGATTGGGACACATGTAGTCTTAAAACTCTATATGGTGGTGTAACTCCCGGTGTTGCATACTCAGTAACAGGTGCAGATGATATAACACTTACAGGTACATGTGGTACATCAGCTGATGTAACTGGATATGGATATCAAAACCCAGTGACTATTAGTAATCCTACAGCTATAGAAAATCATCTTAGTGATAGTGAAGTAGGAGCTTTCAAATATGGTTTCATTATTAACACTGGTACAGGAGCACAAAGATTTTATTGGGTAGCTAGTGGAGCAAGTGACGGTTATAAAGCTTCATCAAATATTTTGAATTTACACTTTGGTGATTCTACTACAGCAACTCAGCCCGCAGGAACTATCACTGGTTCTCTTAGAAGAATCAATGTTTATGATATAGTAGATGGGTTCAGTAAGGTATTCAACGGCACATCTACTTCAAGTCTTGTTCCCGTAGGAGCTGGTGCTGCTTTTGCTAATGAATTTATATTTAATAGTACAGGAGGTTCTACTGTAGAGACAGATTTGTTTAACGCATGGGGAACTACAGACTTATACGCTTTAAAGGTAGCTGTGAGTGGAACTGCAACAGTAGCTGATGCTTTCCCTGAGATATGGAATGTATTTGATGGTAATCAAGTGTACGAAGATGTAGTAACTGAAATAGATGATTCAGCATTCTGTTTGAATTCTTTACCAATCATTAGTGATATAGGAATATCTAGAGCAGGTGCTTATTACCAAGCTATAACTCGTAAAGGTAAAACTATAATAGCCAGAACTGGTGATGTATTATCTAGTCTAGGTTTCTCAAGTGTAGCTTTAGGTGATGGAAATAGATTAAATGCTGATGGTACATCAAGAGCATTCAGTGACACGTGGCAAACTCCTACAGGTTATTCGTTTGCTGGAGATAATTTATATGCTCATTTACACACTGTTAGAAAATTACAGGCTGAGAGTATCCCTGTTTATTGGGACCAGCAGCAGAAAGATGGTACGTTTATTCGCTTCTGGGGTGTTATAACAAACGTAGGTGAAAGCTTTGGAGTAGGTGGTTCTCAGAATGTAGTAGGATATGACGCTTCTATGACTATAACTGAGATAGCACTAATAGATGCTAACAGTAATCTTATGACAGATATATTCCCACTAGGAGGAGTAGAAGATGCAAAAGATTTCGCCTAAGATAGCTATTGAAGGTAAGTCCGTAGAATACTTGGAAGGTAGTTATAGTAATAACGGAGGTGGAACTGCTGCCGAATTAAACTTTTCTATGCCATTACAATATGGTGGTAATAGAAAATTATGGAACAAAGAGGTTACTTTATATTTAGATGAAGCAGATAGTACTCCTTTGTTTAGAGGTTGGATAAGAAGAGCAAACCCTACACTTAACGATATAGAAATTTTAGCTATGGATGCTTTAGGTTATACTGTTAAGGGAGGAGAATCGTCTAAGTCTTCAATCGTATTAACTAAACAAGATAATTTAGATGGACATACTACAGGAGCTGCTATAGTTTCAGCTATCAAGAGGGCTAAGTTAGATACTAAATTAAAAACAGATGCTATTAGAAACTCTACCCCCAGTATATCAGCAAGTAGATTTAATTTTAGAGGTCGAGTATCTCTAGAAGAAATAATTAAAAAGATGGTTAGTAACTCTATAGATGAAAGTGGTACCCTACCCAGACCTAACATATACAAGTTAATAGATGATGGTACTAACTCTCAGTTAGTTATAGAACCAGAAGCTGATGTTGACGCTGCTCAAATAGCACACGTGTTTACAGAAGATGATAATATATTAAGCTTAACTATTAATGAAAAGAAGATACCCACTATAATATTAGTGAAAGGAAGGAATGGTGTCGAAGGAACCTTCACACATGACGGTGCTCTTACTGCATTAGATAGGAGTTATTTAGAAGTAAGTAATGAACAGTTAACTTCCCCAGCAGAGTGTGTAGATTTTGGTCGTAAACTTTTTGAAGCTAACTTACATAATCAATATGAATATGCAATAGAAGTCTCAGAAGGTTCTTATTTATCTGAAAATGAAGTTATAAGGGTAGAAACTAATGATAGGGATTATTCTGGTAACTATAGGGTAATAGGAAAAAACATATCTTTCTCTCCTGATTCTTATTCAGTAGGAATAGTTATTAATAGAAAGCCACCCACATTAGCTGAGTACATAGCAGACAGTGACAATTAAAGTCGAACTGTATTATTTCTCTAACCTTTTGGATAAGCTGCATCATTAATCTGTGGTTGTCCTGAACCTGAAACATTATTTATTCTATTTGAACCCCAAGCATTTCCTGCTTGACCGTTACCACCGCTTGACTCACCGTTAGCAGGGTATAGTGTTCGGTATACGACAGTCCCAGCTGGCATCCATTGTCCACCACCATCAGGTCCATCATTAGGTCCTAAGTATACTGGGTGGTCTATTTTTCCTTCACCGTTACCACCTGCGTTGAGGCCCATCTTTCGGCCGTATCCTGTTATATCTGTAGCGTCGCTCCATCCCATGTTTAAATCTCGCATTTGTCGCCGACACAAGCATACTCAGCTTTTCCCTGAGTATTGTCATTCATCTCGTAATCGGACAACAACTTATAATTAACTACGGGAAGCTTCTTTATAAGCCTTTCGTAAGTTCTATGGTCAATTTCCTCATAAGGAGCTAATTCGTAATGACCTCCATCGTAAGGTAAGAAAGACACACCATTAATAATATCCCAGTTCTGATAGACCCAATTACCTACCTCGAACCATTCATCATCCCTAACATACACAGTCATACTAGCATTGTGTTCACACCAGTTATGTTGAAGGTTTTTATAATGTTTTAATTGGTCTAAAGCACTTACATCTTTACGTGTTATACAACCATCAGGTGATTTAACAGGAAACTCTAACACCCAAGTTGATGCGTTCTTTTTATCCTGTCCTACTTCAGGGCTAGCCTTTATACCACTGTCCTTCATTAGTTGGAATAGTGGGTCTCCTCCTGATATCCTATATCTTCTAATATAATATTCTGAATATCTAGGATGTACACCTGACGCAGAATCTACCAGTTGTGAAACTGTGCCTGAAGGTTTGACACATGTAGTGGCTGCTGGCATTTTTGTACCAAGTATTGTAGATGCCTTGCGAGAAATGCGCAAAACACGGCTTTTAAGGGCCGCTAGTGCCTCCGAGCTCAATATAGAGGGGTTATCCATCTGACCCGTTAAACTAACGCCTAGAAGCGCTTCTACGTCACAATTCTTTTTCCATGATTCTCTGAGGTATGGAAAGTATGTGAATGAGCTCTGTATAACACCGAGCCATGTAGCAGTCTCTACCTTATCTAAAAGGGTGTCTAAATCGTCCTCAGCTCTAACAACCACTTCACTTAAGTTACAGAACTCCATATCCCTAAGCATTATCTCGCCACAAGGGTTAGTGCCCTCGATTAATGGAGCATATCTGCGTGATGGAGCTTTCTTCTTAGCTGCATCTAGATTAAATATACCTCTTTCACCAGTGCCTGATAGAGCTAATGCTGCCCATTCTTTAAGAAACTCACCAGCTGATGGCTTCTCTCTGTATATAGCACTGTTGTTTGCCATAGCTCTCTTGATAGGATATGGCCAATCCTTTGCATGACGCATATCTTTATCTTCTAAATCACTTAAAGATATCTGTGAGCTACGTCTAACACCACCCACTACTACTATCTCTGCAATCTGATTACATATGTCATGCGCTTCTAAGGTAGAAAGTTTCCTACCTTGAGCATTGTGCATAGTCTCACGTATAAAATCGTGTAACTTTATTAAAGGAGCTGGACCTGACGCACGTCCTCCCATTGTGCGTAGGCGAGCCCCCTCTAATCTAATCTGTGAATAATCAAAATAAACATTCTGTCCATCATATAAGTTAGACATAAGCATCTTAACTGAGTCAGCCCATCCTGCTTTAGAATCAAAGATAGGGATTGTATCTAAACCTCTACCTGATTTAATGGTAGGTATCACTGGTAGTTTATCTACCTCTTCTTTTTCTATCGAGAAACCAAAACCAGTTCCACACATAAGGATGTAAAGACACTCAGCGAATGCTTCAACACAGTTTATTTTAGCAAAGGAGCAGTTGTAAATACATGTGTTATCAAATTTAGCAGCTGGACCTGCTGCCCATAAAAATCTCATAGAAGGCATAACAGCAAACTCTGTCATATACTTTCTTATCTTACTTATTGTCTTCTCAGGAATATCTGGCCTTTCTGAAATTAAGAAACCTAAAAATCTCTCAATAGTTTCTGGCCACTCTTCTCTTCTCTTCTCTCCATCTAACCAACGTGAATACGTTCTTTTATATATAAATTCTGATACTTCGTTTTTAAACATTTACACCACTCCAATCGCGGTTCATTACTATAGTTTACGCTACTATAAAAGCCTTTTTCTATTTTTTATAATCTGTTACAATTCTTTTGCCACAAGTGCAAGGTTCTGTGTCCTTACACTCGCAGCGACTGTTAGTAGTTAATATACTCATTCTACTAAAACATCAGCGAAAGGTCCTACTGCATTTTCCTCGTACTCTGCACGTGGAACTTCAGTTTGGTATCGCTGTTGTGTTACGGGGTCATATCTCTTAACGAGGACCATTGCTATAGGCTCAGCCTTTTTAGCTTCCTTTTTTGTTGATTCTTTCTTAGTTGATTTCTTTGCTGCCATAGTCTCACCTTATTTAGGCATTACTCTACCGTCAGTATATCGAAGTACCACTGTACCATCTGGTCTTAGGTCCTCAACATAATCTGCTGCTAAAGGTTCTTCTTTCTTCTCTTCCTTAGCTGGTGCTTTTGCTTCAACTTTTTTATCTGCTTTTTTATCTGCCATGATTAATCACTTTTTCCTGCTACGTCTAGCTTCTTTTTTCTTTCTGAGTTTGTTAGTACTTTCTGGAAGACTACTCCCCTTCGGAGTCTCCTTCTCCCACTGCTTCGCCATCTTCGGCTTGTTCTTGTACATCCAACGTCTCTGCGCTTTGCTCTTGAACGGCATCTTGTTCTCCTTGTATTTGTTTTATGAATAACTGCCAGTCCTTAACCATATCTTCTGCTTCTAAGAAGTCATTTAAAATCTGTTGATTCTGTTCCAATGCTCCTCGAAGTTCTCCAATGTGGTTGTCTGCACCTTGCAGTCTTTCTCCAAGTTGTCTGGTCTGACTAACTAGGAAGTTCATATTATCCATAGTCTGTGTTGGACCAGCACCTTTTTCAAACTCTTTTATCCATTCCTCTACTGCGTTCACTCGCTTATCTACTCTTTTTAATGTTGCCATTGTTCATTTCTCCTTGATTAAGCACACCCACATTTCTCAGTGCATATGCCTATCTGTATTAACTTATCCCTTGAATACCTATTTAAAGCTTTCGACCTAATCAGGTCAATCTGGCGTCCTGCGACACTAGGGTCATCAGTATACCAGCCCCAGTCTCCTGCGGGCTCGTTGTAGATACTGTTAAAGATAAAGTAAATATCTCTATTGTTATATCCAGCTGTTACCAGCTCTGTTGCTATTATATTATTCTGTTCGTGACTGCTATGTCCACGCTCTATATTAAGCTCTATTAGATTCATTACGCATTTCCTTACTGGCTTAATATAATCACTTGATATATCAGAGCCTATCTTAATAGAGCCTGATGCCTTCTCTATCTCATTTAATAAATAGTCTATACTATTAGACACTGTATGTTTTACTTCTAACATATCACAAACAAATTCTACAAAATTACGCTGTGCTTTCTTACTCTTCTCTGGAGCTATGGTTTCACCATTCTCTTCTTGAGCTACAGCGTATAATTCTTCTACACTCATTTTCATTATGTTATCTAAAGAAAACTGTGTACACCAAACTCCAGTAGGCTCACCTGTAATCTTAGATATATAAGGAGTATTAACTATACGTCTCATACAAGACACACTATTATTAATACATATCTCATCTAGTGTAGCCAGTTTGTATTTCTTTTTAAGGTGTAATAAATACTCTTTGATTGCTTTACGTTTAAGATGGTTAGGTAAATCTACATAGGTCCAGAAATCTATATTCATCTGGAATCCTTTACCACCTGTTAAGTATATACGTGGGGTTATCCCTAATGGTTTACAGAATCTTCTTATAAATTTCCTAACATCCATAAGACATTTTTTAACATCTTTATTATGGTCAAAGTCAAACCATATGGTATTAAGGACAGCCGATTCGTATTTTGTTTTTCCATCATCCTTTTCCTCATTGAAGACATATACGCTTGAATAGCAATTTTTCTTACCGCTAAACTTCTTTAATTGTTCTTCAATTTCTTCGACTGTTTTACACTTTGCGATTCTTGCTGGGATTCCGAATTCTCTAAAATACATAGTTCTTCTCTTGGGTCTATTATGCCGTCTCCTATTTTCTCTAATACTTCTATCTTGGTACACCAATCTCTTGGTATAGCTAAGATATCTATTCCATCAGTGTCAGACCAATGCTGACACAGTATTAAAGCCTTTCGGTCTTTGACTATCAGTTCCCCTATTGTCTCACATACTGCTAGGTGGTTCTCTGGGTTTGCGCCATCTATGGCGTGTATTTTTATTTGTTGGGCTGCGTCATTCCATGTGACTTTTACGAGAGGGCCAACTCCTCCTATTCCTTTTGCGTGGTTATCCATTCTTTCCATTCCTCAAATAACATTGCTATTATATCATTATCGCCTACGGCTTTATGATACTTAGCATTAGGTGGTGTTTCATCTACATATATAGGGTTCTTAGGCTTATCAAATAATAACCTATCATACGGAACCTGTTGTAAATTCAACCACTGTTCTGTTACAAACTTCACTTCCAATGTATTAGGACGTTCACACCATATAGTAATATGATGTCCTCTATCCTTAATATATTGCATAAATTCAATTACATTCAATAATGGTTGTGAATGTTTCCACAACATCTTATCTTCGGGTTTACATATAACCCCATCTAATCCAAATACTAAATGCAATCTTTCTCCCATTGGTGAGCCATATCAATCCATCTCTGGCCAACTGGTTCCCAATCGTATTCTTTAAGAGCCTTTGCTCTTGCTGCTTTACCCATCTTTAATTTCTTATCAGGGTTATGATATAAGTAATCTAATCCATCTGCTATTGCGACAGAAGAACATATAGCTCTCTGTGGTGCTGCTCTAGCAGGAGTATCCCACCACATATCTTTGTAAGGTAATAGTATACCTGCCTCACATATGTCTTCTTCTATTAATTTATCTCTACCGTTCTCTTTCTCATCACTATTAGGTTCTCCACCTAATGGGTATAAGGGTATATCTGCGGTTGAAGGGTCATCTTCTCTTATGATTTCCCATGCTGTAGTATAATTGGTTACTAATGGTGGTACTCCACAAGCCATAGCTTCTATCGTAGGTATACCAAATCCTTCACCAGCTGTTGGTAATACAAATGCGTCCATACAATTATAAAGATGAACCATATCTTCTTCTGTAAGAGCTTGACCTAAATCTAATACTCCCATTAAAGGAGGTAGTAGGTAATCTTCTAAACCATATTGTGCTGCAAACGCAGGGAATTTCCATCCCATTGCATCATTCCAATCCATATGTAATATTAGTCTTACATCTTTTGGTGTTAATTCATTCCTATCTACAAACTCTTTAAAGCCTTTAATTAACTGAGGTATGTTCTTTCTATGTTGATTACGTGCTACACAACCAACTACAAAAGCATCTCCTACTAAATCCACCAATTTATTCTCACCATATCTAGGGTTTAGAATTGGTTTAAAAGTATTCTTTGCGTCAACTCCATGTGGTATGTAGTATGTGTCATCGCAACCAGTGAACTGGTCTTTAGCAACTATCTGTCCATATCTTGACATACATATCTTATAGTCAATCTCATCTAACAATGCCTGCCATGATTTAACACAAGGTGTTCCATCGAATGGTATAGTGGCTGCCCACTTCCATTTACTACGACGTTTCATATCCCTATATATTTCTTTAAACATTTCTCTTTGTTGCTTAGTGTTTAACTGCTTACCAGTCTCACTATCAACGAGAGGTACGTTTGCTTGAGCAGGACTTTTATATGCTGCTACGTGTTGAAACATCTGGAAATCTAAATGTGTCCAGACAACATGAGGTTTAAAGTTATCTATCCATGTAGGGAATGATTTCTCTCCGAACTTTTCTTGGCCCGGATTCATTATTGGAAGGTTCTCAACTGTATAATATTCCTCTTCTTGACCCAATGGCCAGTATATATCACAAGGCACATGTTGTGGGTTCTGACAACCACCATAACCTATATGGTGTCCATCCTTTGTTAGAAGAGCTGAAACATTTTTAGTATTAGTTCCAAATCCAGTAGGTGCCCATAAACTATCTGATATAGGCATTAATCTTAACTTACCTTTAGTAGGTGTTGTGTACTCGTAAGGAGCTTGAGCTCCTGCTTGCTGGGGAGGATTCTTCATAGTCTATCTCACTGTTTTATAGCAATGATATCTCTCTTGTTGACTACGACTGTTCCTTTTTCACCAGTAAGGTATACAAAATTATCGTCATCATTCACTATCATTCCTCTTCCGACTTTCGTCTTCTCCTCTTCTCGCCATACTACTTTAACTTCTTTTTCCTTCAAGAACGAAGCAAGTCCTTTACCGTCATTTTCATCCATTATTATTCTCCTGTTTATTGGTTGCCAAAGCCGTGCTGTTCGAAGCAGACTCCGCAACTACATAGTTATAGGCCAGTCGAGTATATAAAGATTGTGGCTTCATATCCACTCCATTAAACTCTGTTGTTTACTATCTAATACTGTTAATGGTGGTCTTTTCTTTATCCATGTCTGTAACTGAAACTTCTGTAATAGAGTACTAATAGTATCCCAATAGTATCTCATATCTATCTCATCTATATCTTTGACAGTAGATACTAACTTATAACCTTCTTTAGTCTTAACATAGTAATAAGTAGTTCCTTCTGTGGACTCCATACCAATAGCTTCACCCATAGCAATAAGTTTTAATATTAAATCAGTCTCAGATTTATAATCTTCTTTCTTTCGACCTTGACTCTTACGCATGACAAAGTCTTCTAATTCATATTCTTTCAAATCGTATAGCTTCTCAATGAAAGTACTGTTGACAGTATTGTTTATACGATTCTCTATGATTTTATCTAATACCTTTAAATAAAATTGAGAACGACTCGTTGCCTTAAATGTACTTCCATGTTTAGTAAGACTACCATCTTCGTTTCTTAATACATAGTTACCTACCTGTAACCATACACCTTCTTTAAAGTAGTCTTTATCCATAGATATATGGTTCGACTCAGCATCAGCAACAACATGTGTTAACAGGGCCCTCAACCGTTTTACTACCCATGACTCATCAACATCCACATTAGTATTAATCCCATCAGTATGAACATATACCACAGCATCCTCTCCATATCTCGCACGGATAATATCGACAGCTGATAGAAGGAGCCAGCGCGCAACTGCTGTGATAGTAATACCAACACCCATGTCACCATAAGTAATATAAGGATTAGCGTTTGCACCATAGAATGTATTCACCATTATTTTAAGAGCATTTGATTTGCTCTTATCTTCTTTCGTCGAGCTAAGCTTATAAGGCTTTCGCATTTCTGTGAATTCAGTGCACATCTTATATAGACAACTCTTCCTAGACTGGTCTATTTTAACCATTAGTCTTTTACCCACCTTGTTATCAGGCACGTAAAGTATGTCATCTATATACTCTAACTTGTCACTATAATCTCCATATCCTACTATTTGTGTAGTATCTGGACCAAGATTAAGCGCCATTGCGATAGAGGGATAGAAGGCACTAAAGTCTATCTTTACATTCTTCTGGTGAAATCCGGGACTATAAAGCTCTATATGTGCAGCTTGATAGTTCCCCCTGTCTGCTTTAAAGATAGTTGGATGTCTTTCTTTATTTCTATCAAGCGTTACTATACCTTGCTCAAATAAGCTCCTTCCTTGTAATATTTTAGTTATATAACTAGATGGAGCATTGACATATGTTGCCAGTGGAACGCATAAAGTCTCTGCGATATACTGTATCTGGGGAAAATAGTGGTTAAAGAGATACATTGTTGCGTCAACGTCACTTAAGACGTAGTCGTTTATCTCTTCTATTGAATAATCCAAAAGGTCTTTGTTAGCAAAATCGAGCTCCAATGGAGTCAATCCGAAATTTTTTGCCACACTCTTGAGACCTCGTGGAATACCTGATAGGGAGTAATCAAGTCGTGTCCACCTCAGTAAATCGAGGACTATGCGTCCTCCAGCGTTCATCTTCAGTTCTTTCTGGTCTTTAGGGGTCTCCCAACCCCACTCAGTGTTATCTCTGTTAAGTATCTTTTTATAGCCTTTAAGGCCATGGAAATTAGCTCTATGTAATATTTGTGGTATATCATACCCTACGAGGTTGTAACCACATATAATGTCTGGGTCATAATCGTGAACATATTCAGCGAACTTAAGTATAACATCTCTGTCATCTTTACCATCCCATAATAATACTTCACGCTCTCCAGTGGACGTTACTATGCCTATCGCTACGACGGGGTATTTCTCACCAAAAGGAAAACCCCCATCAGGTGAGTGCGTTTCGATATCGAACACGAGACACTTTAAGTCATCCGTGTTAGGGTACTGACTAAAGAAGTCAGGGTTCTCGATTACTAAACGCTCCAGAAGGGCTTCACGTCCACCATCATAGAACGCATTTGGTGGAACGGCATCTTTCTTTGGAATGTAGTTATTTCTTTTAAGTTTAACCTTCTTATCACTGGCAATAGTTCTATACTCTTTGCCATTCTCATCCATAGTATAGTAGTATGGGATAAGAGGACTCTTAACAGCTTCTACCTTTCCGTTTCTATATATCTTAATTTTCTGTGAGCCATCTCTTAAGTCAATAGTCCTATGACTCACGGTTGCTATTAGTGGTACTTTCATTCTGGTCTACCTAACTGTCTTTGTTCATCCATGATTTCTTTAGCAGTTTTAATTTCATTCTCTTCCTTTATCTCCCACATCTGTATTAAACCTATGGCATCTCTTACTGCATTAGCCATAGAAGAATGATACATAAACATTGCTTTAGATTCTTCATCACCTAGTATCTCTGACTTAACTTCCTGTGCTATCTGCTCATGGAAATTGACACAATGGTATAGAAGTTCTATCCACTCTTTGCGTTCATTTTCTGTGTTAACTTTCAGTTCCTTTATATCACTCATTCTAACCTATAAGCTTCAGCTTGTTCAGGTGTCATTCTATTAAAGAGTTTGACCATGTTTTCTCTCATTAAATCTGATATTCTTATACCATGAAAATCACATAGTCTAGTGAGATACCATAGCACATCACCCATCTCATCTATAATGAGGTCTGTGTTGTTTACAACATCTCTTATCTCTTTTTTGAATGCCCCGCCTACTTCTCCAGCTTCATTCATTAACCCTATTATTAGGTATTCTGCTTCTCTATCTTTAGGATACTTAGCAGTCCTACGGGTAAAATCCATATAACTTGCTTCTATTCCTAACTTTTTCCAATGCTCTTCTAATACGTTTATTACTTCTTCTTCTTTTTCTACCATATGTTTAACTCCTCTGGTATTATGTTTCTATTGATAATCCATTTCCTTTCAGTTGGTAAATATCTATGCACTAAGTCTGCTTTACTATCAGACTGAACAGTCCAAGGTTTAATTAGTATGAGGTCGTTTACTCTCACCCACATACGTCTTTTAAATTTACCACCTATCCTTACCATGCGTGTATTACCATCAGCACACATGGCTTTTAATCTCGAACCACCAGACATCTCTATCACTACAGCAAACTGTTCTTCTCGTTTAGGAAGCTTAGTCTTTCTTAAAGGTGGTCCTGATGGCCGAGAGTTCTTTTTCATTATAGTCTCCTTCTGCGTGTAATAGGAAGGACTCATAGTCCTTAATCTCTGAATCACGTTTGGTTTTAAAAACCTTTGGGTAATCCATCTTCTCTACTTCTTTTGCTGTCTTTGCTCTCGAACCCAGCCTAACGTTGTCGCCAGTAAACGGGTCAACAATTTTAATATCGCTACAAAAGCGACCATTGTATTCCCCAGCCACGGTAGACCAGTTCTTTCCCATAAACTCTTTTGTTTCTTCAATTAACTCACTCCAGTTTATTTTTGCCACTGGTTCGTCTATCAGTGGACTTTTATAATACATACGCTTACCTTTATCATCATCCATTTCTAAGAAACCTGTCATAACTAATCCCATTAGTATAGGGTCTAGTTTAGTGAAAGGTAGGCCAACAGCCTTAGCTGCTTTCTTTATCTCGTTCGTAGACATTCTTATAGTCTCACCATCTGCAAAACCAAACTTATCTAGTCTTGTGTCAGGGAATAATTTAAGTATGTCAGTTCCATGACTTGGCATATGTAAACACTCTTCGACAAATGAATTTAAGTATATACGTAATCCTAACCAGTTATGTTTAGGTGTTACAAGTCCATACGCAACTCCATCTTTCTCTACCCTTAGAATCTCATCAGGATAAAATCTAGCAACTGCATTAATTAATTTTAATAGATACTGGACCTTAGACCTTGAGACAGGAAAGGCACTTGGTATAGCCTCAAATAGGAAAGGAGCGCAGGGGTTCTTCAGTTTAATAGCTTCTTCATCATCTCTATTTACAATGACATCTAATATATGTCTACGCAATCCCTCTATCTCTGCATCAGACATAGTGGTTAAATCACTTAGAGGAGATGCAGCTTCTAAAAGCTTATGCTTAATAACTCTCTCAGTCTGCACGACTGTTGGGTTAGTATGCATAATCATACATCTACGTTCTAACTCTGCGTCGAAATAAGATGAACCTTTTGTGTTCTCTACAGCTACACACATGAAGACATATTTGGCATTGAGAGTCTGTTTAACAGTCTCTCCCACCGTAATATCGGTCTTTTTCCTAAAGGCCGCCCTACTATCACCCCAAGTCTTTATGACTTCCATTACCCCTTCAGGTAATTTCTGTGCTTCAGGTATGGCTACAAACCTTGAACGGTTTATTTTATCGGCGTCATACCACACAGCAGTCTCAGACAAGTGTTCCATTGTATGATAAAACTCATCAGGTAACAGACCAAAGATAGCATCCATGATGACTGTCTTACCTGTTCCTGAATAAGCCTTTATAACGAAGTTAGTATCTTCTAAGAGATAGGACAGACATGCAGTTAAAGCTGTCGCGTCCTCTCCTAAGATAGGATTGAGTTCTCCTTTTTTATTCTTAACATTGTGGAAATATCTCGTTAAGTCGTGAACTTCATATTTTTTCATTTTATCCTCCATATGTAATACTCTATCATTAAAAATGACCATACTATACCAAAGAACATTATGTCTAAATGGTTGGGACTATTATAATCTGTGAACCAATTCATATCCATTTCTTCCTTGCTTTTCTTAAATTAAGAACGTTGTTCTCACATAAACGAATAGCATATGTTTTCAAATCCTTTTCACTCATACCAGCAAAGTTATCCTTTAAGGTTAGGAATAAATCAATAAGAGACATAGGCTCTCCATCTTTCTCTTCCAAAAACTTTACTATCTCTTCTGGAACAATCCATTGATACTCTTGTTCTTCAGAGTTAAATAAGGAGGGTCTGAATTTTTCTTTCACAAAAGATTCCATATCTGTCTGCTGTAAAGCATATCCGTTAACAGTCCTACCTTGTGCAGTTGTTATCTTAGTTCGTTTGAACTCGAATACTACATCTGTAGGATTAACGCTTTCATCTATCAGCTTTGAGAATATCTTTTGAAAGTGTGTATGTGTCGCTAAGGTAGCAGATAAATACGATATATTATGCTTACCACCACCTACATACTCTGTATCATTATGATATATACCATAAGTAAATTCATTGATACGAGGTATGTCTTGCTTACAAAATACACACTCACCTTCTTCAGCCCAACATTTAACTCTACGTCTCGTGGATTGATTCCAATGTTTCACTCTGTGAATTGGTGCTATAAATGCGAATTGACCCAACGCACTCATAGAGTCCTCTAACCAGACTCTCTGACTTTTGGGTGACTGTATCCAATCTGAGTAAACACTCATTTAATAGTTATCTTTTTACCTTTACTTTCTTCAGCCTTTTGGATTTTTATATCTAATACACCATTGTTGAACTTAGCTTCAACCTTATCAGGGTTTAGTTCAGGTGTAAACTTCTTTGAGAAAGTATAATCTCTTTCATCAGTAGAAGCTTCTACCTTTACCATATGCTTATCAACATGTATTTCTACGTCTTTCTTTGATACTCCGGGCATATCAACAGTGATAGTTATCTCACCGTTCTTATCTTCCCAGTCTCCTATCTCATCTTGTAGATAAGTTGGAAACTTAGTAGCTCTGAAACGAGGTGGTTTAGATGTAATCATATCCATCCAAGCGTCCATAAGGTCGTCTAATGGGTGTGTCATATCTCTAATCCTCTATCTTTGCTGAACTTGTTTCTGTTCTCTTCATTAAACGGAAGTATGGCTTAGATGCCCCTTCCTTCCAATAAGAGTTTCTGAACATAACGAATTCTTCACCAGCTTCATTCTTGCCTGTGTAGTATACGTTGCCGTTCTTATCTGTGTTTCGGAACAATCCGACTACAAGTTCTAATCCAGTTTTCTTTTGTTCTGTCATAGTTTCTTCTCCTTTATGTTTTGACCAATGTCTGGTCTCTATTTAAAGCTTTTGCTTTCTTTAGTTTGCCTGTCTTTGGGTCTATAGATATACCATATGCATTAGCTATCTTTTCATTAGCAGTCTTAGTATCATTAACATGAACTTTAAATCTCTTTAAAGCTTCGGTTGATGCTGACCACAAGTTAGCTAAACATTCACCACATAACCATGTGGCGTTTATTACTACGGCTGTATCATTCACCCAATAATCGTTATCATGTATAGTAGTTTTACACAGTGTGCAACTACCTACAATCTCATCTTGTTTTATAGTTTTCATTGATAATGCTTACCACCCATCTCACTTGCGTTCCAAAAGGATTTATTATCTTTATACTGTTCAGTCATATATTCATATGTCCGAGTAAATAACTCCTCTATGTCTACGTCAGGTGAAGGGACTATTTCCATATGGAATGGTCCTATGCGTAATAAGTGTGTTTGCTGAGTATCACGTCTTGCCGCATCTATCTTACTATTAATAAGTTCAGCGGCCATATCAGCAACATCTTCTTTGCTATCTTTAGAAGATAAATCTGTCATCAATTACCTCAAGTTTAATTAAAATCTTTCGTAGGTTATTAATCTTACCATCTACCTCACCGATTCTATTATCTATATCATCGAATCTTTGGCACATATAGTCGATTCTCTTTAGTATATCTTCTACATTCTGAACGAATGGATACCAATTACTTTCTTCACTATATCTAGCGTTTCTTAAATTTATTTCTTCGGCCCATCTTGTGTGATGGTCCTTTCTTTGTTTTTTCTCTTCTGCTATTGTCATGTCTATTCCTTTTTAGTTGTTTCATTATTACTTTATTCTTGCGTGGATTTAGATGATACTCTTGTCCGGTGTGGGCATCCTTATAGTATCTAATATATCCCATCCAATAATCCCTGCAATTATCTTCTGTGGGTTCTAACTTACGTTGAACACACTTAGCCATAAGACGTTGGACCATCTTATTATTCTTTCCTTTTGCCCATATCTTGTCGAAAGCATCCCACCTACTCATGTGATACCTCCACAGTGTGGACAGTTAAACGTATGTGATTTCTTCATACCTACGTAATCTCTACCACATCTTAAACATCTCATAATATCCACACTCCTACTATCATACCTATACAGTAGCCAAATATCATTCCTGACATATAGTCTACTACTCTTAGTTTTCTTTCTTCAGTCCAATAAGTCATAGTTCATCCTCCCATCTTGTTCCTGTTCTGTCTGGAGTAGATACTCTAAACTTATTGCCAACAGGCCAGTAGTATGGATACATCTCTATATCATTAGCATAGCGTATGGCTTCTTCAGGCCATAGTTGTGCGTAATGTTTGAACTCTTTACGCAATAGGTTTAGTCTATGCGACTTGTGTATCTTGTCATTACCTAACCAAGAAGGTAAATCGAAGTCGAGTGGTGTGTCATAAAACTTCATTGTGTTGTTATACCCACGTTTTTTCCACTCTGCAATCATAACATTAACGTAATGTTTGAGTGCATCTTCATATCCTTCCCACATAATTTTAGCTGGATGTTTAACCCAACCTTTCTTATCGTAGTCAGGTTGCATAGCATTGAGTAGTTGCATACCCTCTACTCTTTGCTTACCTAAGCGTCTGTAGTCTAACATCTTTGCTGATTGTTCGAAATCAGCTACGGGTAGGAATGTCTGCATTATCCAAACATCCCGTCGTATGATGGGACCTCTATGTTATGTTTCATATCTTTTAAACTCTCTTTTAATTGTAGTAGGTGTTGACCATCCTCTTGGGCAGTCTTTATCATTAACTCAAAGTGTTTAACTAAAGCGAGTATAGCCATCTCTTGCCATCTTTCTAATTTGTAGAAATCGTTTACTCTCTCTAAGTCAGCACCTATAGTTGTCACGTTTATATCTCTAAAGCACTTGACTAATAATTCCCATTGCTTAATCTCATCTGCTGACATTAACTCAGCTATGGACATTACATCTTCGTCAGACTTTATTAGCTTACAAAAGCCTTCTAAAAGTTCACCCATATAAACCTCTAATCGAGTATATCTATTTGAACTTTCTTAATCAAGTAATGACCATCATCATTTTGAAACCAAACGATGTTATCGCCTTCTTTCAATTCCATATCTTCCAAGATACTATCTGGAACATATATGGTCTTATACTGACTGATTCTCTTTACACTACTAATTTGTTTCATTAGATTACCATCCTATCAATACGATAAGCTCGCACATGCTGTGGGTGTTGTGCAGTAAACTGTTTAAGGTTATATCTGTTGTCTACACCAATAGCGTATACCATACCTTCGCTTGATACTTTTACATCTTCTACTAAGATTTTTCTAACTGAGTCGTGGTCTCTTTCATGTTTCCATTGAGAGAATTCAAACTCTGTTCTTGCTTCAGGATTATACCTAAAGCTTACTTGCTTATGACTACCTGTCCTCTGATAATGCTCAGCGGCTTTGTAGACTCTGTCGAATATTTCTGTTCTTTTTGACATTTAATCACTCCTGTGAATCTAACATTGTTTACACTATATATAAAGCTTTCGCTGTTGTGTAACATATAACTTGTAAAGTATAGACTTTAATCTGGTCTATACGTGAAATCTCTAATGGTATAATATCCATAGTATCATTAAATATATTGCTATAAATATATATATCCTTCTCATTAATTGTTTCATTTCTTTTCCTCATACATGAGAGTCTTTGTGTTCCATACAAACTCTTTTGGGTTGCATACTACACATCTTCTCTTACCTTCTATGTCTATTACGAAGGCTCTACCAAAACATCTATTGCATTCTGAATATGTCATTTTTTATTTAAACCACAAATAATATGCGATTACTCCTAAACATAATATGTTTCCTATTGTATATAAAGTTATCTCTTTCCATGATATTTCTCTATCCTTTCTCTTCATTACCTTTCTTTGAACTGCTTGAACTGTCTTAACTTGAAAGTGTGGTATACTCCTCCAACAATCATCACATAGATATGCTTTGATGTGAGGAGCTTCGCTTGTATAATGGGTTTTACATCTATTACAGTTATGCCATAATACTTTATAGTAAGTTGGCTTCACGTGCCACCTCTATGTAAGATTGGTTAGCCTTAATGATAGGGCTACGCAATTCTTCAGGTATATAATGTATACCTTCCATAGCTAACTCTAAGTCATTCATAAATAATGATAGATATAATTGGAAATCCTTAGTAATATAATGATATCCATTAGCTACATCTTCATCATAGTCTCTAATAAAATTAATAATCTGATATGCTCTACCTAAAGCTCTTGCATATGGCTCTGCTCTTGGTTCACATCCTAATATACGTGCCATCATTACTCCTACAGATTCAGCTGAACCTTTACAATACTCAAGCATAGAAGCTACAGAATGTTTTCTCTTAACTAAATCAGTATACATAGATAAATGAAAGTCTGCTAACCATTCACCCTTGAACTGATACTTATCACTTACCTCATAGAATTGTTCTATTACCTCTCTCCATTGTTGGAAGTCGCCAAGTTCAGCACCCTCCACCATTTCATCACATACTCTTAAGTAAGCATATAACTTATATATGTCTTGCTTTAAGTCGTCTGGCCATGCATCCATACATTCAAAGAATGTGGTGCTATATTTTTCCATTATTTCTTTCATGCTTCTTTCATCCACTCCTCTATAGTTTCTACCTGAACTACATACTTTCCCCAATCGTTGAGACATTCCTCCTCTAACAATCGTTTATGTATATGGTTAGCGAGAACCCATGTTGCTCTTTTTCTTTCCACGTTTCATTACCTTTTTAATTGGCACCTTAGTTGGTGCTTGTTTATATGCTTCCTTAAAGTCTACGAACTGACCACCCTTCTCAGCGGATGGGGGTAGCGTGTATCCTTCATATGGTATCTTTGTTGCTCTTTTTCTCATATTGCCTCTTCATAAAGTTTTTGTAAGTTCCATCTTAATGGTGCTTTCAATCTCTCCACTATATATGCATGTTCATCAAACCACTTCCATTTAATAGATTTCTTTGTAATCTTCTTACTGTAAAGATATCTGGCTTGGCTTGGTGTTATGGCATATACTTTTTTATTTCTATACTCTTCTCTCCTAATTAGTATCAGTGATACTCCACCTTTCCTCTCTAACTTGATTCCTTCTTCTATCTGATGCTTAGCGATAGCACGACCACTACCATAATATAGAGGAAAAGAAGTAAGGTTCCTACTTGTTTTAGCCTCAAGCATAATAGGTCTGCCTCTGTATACTGTAAAGAAGTCAGCTGGTTGTTTCTCTGCGACTGCGACCTTAACGAATCTATTGATGTCATTTGTATCTTGTATCCTAAACCACCAAATATGCTTGGAGGACTTTAGGCTCCTACGTATTTCATTTTCGAAATTCTTTCCTGTGTCTTTCTTTCCCATACAGCATCACTACGCTAATATATAGTAGAACAATGCGCTTAATAGAACAATGCTCTATATAGTAATACTATAAGGAGATATATAAAGCTTGTGTAATAGAGCTTAGTGCTTCACTATACATCTATTACAGTAGCCTCCATATAATTCAGATTCTGCTAATGATATTCTCTTTCCACATCCTATACAATACTTATCCAAATACATTCCTTATACTCGCTGGTATTTGGTCATACGTGCATTCTATTGGTTCTTTATCAGCTCTCCAATGTAGAAACTTAGGGTGTCTAAGACTACCTGATGGATACCACGTATTACCTTTAGCTTTGAATACCTGACCTATGTATGGGTCTGGATTGTGTGTAAACTCAAGGCGCATCTCATCAGTAAGACCACCACATGTCACATATACTTCTTTGTCATGTAGTGTGCCTATAACAGCACCCACCTGACCTTCATAACGTGTGCCTTCGTCAGCTGGTCTAAAGGCATGACAAATATATTCTATCTCTACAACAGCTTTCATCCTTGCCCATGCATCTTTATCACCATACTTACTTGTGCTATCTTTGAACACAAGACCTTCATACCCTTCTTCAAGGATTTCATGGTCCCACATATGTGACCAATCGTCTTGTTCATAGTTTTGCAGTATGTCAAGCCACTCTAAATCTGTTTTAAGTTCTTGCCATGCAAAGTCTGCAATAACTAAACGTTCACTAAGGTCTTTATCTTTAGTGTCTTTACCTTTATATCTTAGACAATCGAATATATAAAACTCACCATCTAACTTACGCATATGCGCCCAATGGGAACCAAACATAAACTCACCTAATAAGATTACGTCAGCTTTTTTGTCTGCTATTTTTCCTTTACGTTTTACATTACCTGTTCTTGAGTATATTTTCCATTGTCCGTTTTTAATAACAAGACAACCCCATATACCATCCATCTTCAGTTGAACGATGTCATACTGAATAGGTATCTCTCTATCTTTGCGATATATTAATTCTTTAAATTTTGGTCTATCTATCATTTTGATTCACGCATATACTCCCTAACCATCTTTATACTATCCCTCAAAGACTCATTATCAGTGTTATCAGCTACTTCAAAATCTAAGTCTGCTATGAACATAGACATAACTCTTGGTGTCATATATTGTTTCAGTAGGTGAAGGATATGTATAGCTTCACTCTTCGTCGTCACCATCTTCTTCCTCCTTCATACCCTCTACTAAATCGGGGTCGGGTCTCCATATACCCTTATTCATTATATCTTCAAGCCATGCATCCTGATATCTTAGTGGCATCTCTGCCCATATAATCTCAGCTATGGTAGCTATCATTTCCTCTGCGTCTCGTATACGTTTAAGCATACGTGTCTCTTCACTATCGTTGTGGTCTCTTATCTCACCACTGATAGTAGTCATCTGTTCTATGTTGCTTTCTCTTATCTGTCTCATGTTTACTTACCTTGTTTATACTTTCTGGGTCTTATCATTAGTTTCTTACTACTAAAACCGAATTTTTTATCTAACCATACTATTAATTCTCTTACCATTTTTTCAATTCCTCCTTTTTGTATTTCAATATAAATCAAATATCTATTTAAAGGTTGTGGTAAAGAGAGATATAGCCCTAAACAAAACTGAGCATATACCAACCAAACTCATCCCTACTCCAGCGAATGTTTCAGCGATAGATTTACAGGGGTATGTAATAGGTTCGCTTGACGTTAAGGTAGGACCATTATGATTAGGTTAACCTCCAAAACTTGGTTCTCTTATGTATAACATCCATATCGTTATACACCTATTAGAGATATATATATCTTAGTCTCCGCGAATGGAGTCTGTGCAGTGATATATCTTATATGATTCCTCCTACTCTCCCTATTTGACAACATAACTGTTGACTTCACGTTAGGGCGTGGATTCCATTTCTCATATGTATTCTCAGCGACTTTAGGGCGTATGTATTCAAGTCTTTACCACATTTAGTGGGATAGAAGCAACGAGAGGTAAAATGAGCCAAACAACTGTTTAAGAAATAAGGTTGTCACTTCTATCCTATCACCTTAGGTTATTAACTTGTCCATATGAACATCCACATCCATATCATAAAGAAGATAGCGAATAGTATATAACATTCAGCTTCTTCTATATCTCGTGGATTACTCCATATGGCTTTCAATCTTTCTATTATATTTGACCTCCAATGATTTTATAACATTCTTGGCAATATGGATTGCCGTTGATATCTTTGTATCTAACATACTCTGGAGCTAACTGCCACTTGCATAGGCCACACTTCATCATACCTTTATACACCTCCTGATTATTTTACTTACTTGTGGAGCAAGGTCATCTATATCATTCACAAATATATGATTAGTGAACATTTGCTCCTGTGAATATCTATCTGCACCACTTATACCTACTTGAATGATTGCCCATCCTTTACTCTCTAAGTGCTTTACTACTTTCTTTACGTGTGCTCTACCTTCCATACCACCATACTTATGTGCGGCTGGTTGTCCGTCAGAGTATATAATCATAAGCTTGTTAGCCATAGGTTGTTCAGATTCTTTGTTAACTCTTTCAGCTGACGCAAGGATAGCATTACCATCACGGTTTTCATATCTCGCTTTCATAGCACCCATAGCATATGGTCTGTCTACCATGTTTGGTCCATGATACTCAGTCATATTAGTGGAACCTGCATCTTCATGCCATCCTGTTGCACCATCAGCAGTATGACCGAACACCCATAGGTTTAACTTAGGGTTATCCTGTAATGCTTCTTTGGTAGCAATAGCTGACCTACGTGCCATCTCCATCTTCCATGAACCCATACTACCTGATTCATCTACTAATATACATATATCCATTGGTTTATCATCCTGAATTATATCATTCTTAAATAAATCCTGTCTACCTGCTGGTATTCTATGTAGCATACGCTTATCTATCTTACCACGTTTTTGATTACGTATGATATGTTTCTGCGTATTACCGTATAAGTCTATCTTACGCTTGAGTTGTGTTGATACTTTCTTCATCATCTTAGATTCACTTATATATTTAGATGTAGTATAGTCATCTTGAGTAGCTTTACGCCATGTTATCTTTCTTTGATTCTTATATATAAGACCTACTTCTTTCATCTCATGCTCTGAGTAATCAGTATCTTCAAGTTCTTGTATCTCTTCCCTGACTGAATCATCCATAGTGTCACCACCTAAAGCATAGTCTACAGCTTCACTTAACTCTTCAAGCTCTCCCCTGTCTACCATCTTAGCTACATCAGTCATACGTCCGCGCTTTCTTTCTATACTCTTGCGGACAGATTCTTCTACTCTACTCCACTCGTCATCAGTTAGGGCGTCGCCATCTGACATACCATCTTTGAGTTTCTCTAACTCTTCCTTGATGTCATCTTCTATACCATCTTCACCTTTTGCTTTAGACATTCTTTTAGCTACTTCTTTGAGATATAGATATATTGACTCTATACATTTGTATGTATTGTCTCTACTATCTAAACCTGTAGACAATGCTCGTGCAAAATATCTTATATGCTTTGCGTGTTTCTTCTTACGTTCATCACTCAGTTCAACAGGCCATCTAACGAAACATAACAAGGTGTTGAGTATATCCATAAACTCATTCTGACCATCCTTGAGTAGTTTATCTTCCATCTTTTGGTTGAAGAAGTGTTTCTTTACCTCAGCGATATAAGTCACGAAACCTGCATTATCTTTAGCTAACTGTTTCTCGATGTATTCATCTTCTATTGTATTAGCTATAGTATGTAGTAGGTTCTGTTCAGACATATCTTTACATTTGTCAGAGCTATACATAGTTCTTTCCCACTTAAGTAATGGTTTACTATGAATGAGATGTAATTTTTCATGTATAGCTAATCCAGCAGTTATATCTAAGTTATCGTCAGAGTCTTTGAGTAGACTACCGTCTATACGTATAAGACCTCTGCGTAAATCAGAGTAGTTTTTACCGTCATAATTGTAATCTAAACTATGAGCTACGGTTGGGTCTACAACTTTACATAGAGAATCTAAGTGTCTCTTATGCTTAAGTAATCTCTTAGCATCATTACTATCACTGCGATTGTCATTAGTCCAGCTACCCCACATACTTGCTGTAGAGCCTGTGTGTCTACCACTGTTCCACCAGCTATTACCTCCACCCCAAACATATGACTTACCACGATTCCATAAGTCACCGGTGTAAGTATTTATCTTTGGAGCTTCACTAATAGAAGTCTTAGTGGTCATAGATGACGTATACTCGTCATCATAGTTCAGTGCGGTTTCACATATAGGACAGCAGTCGTCATCTGTTGCTTCAATCCACTTACTGCATTCATAGCAGTAATCGTCGTCAGCTACGTCAGCCCAACTATCTACGTCTGTGTAGTGTGGTTCGTGTTTGATAACCATTCTTCTATATCCTCTTCGTAGCGCTCACCTACTAATTCTTGGAGCATCTTATACTCGAAGCACTTCAAGGTTCTTTTAGCTGAACCTATAGCACAGTCGTATATAAATTTATCTTCGTCACCTACTAAACCTTCTACCATTGCGTATGCTGTTTGCATATCAGCAGTAGTTGGTAGGTCTTTCTGCAACATATCATCGTTAATGAGTCTACGTTTATAACCACCTACGTGTCTACCTGTAATATCACCTTGTGGATATACTGCTTTCAGCGCTTTGGCTACGTTAGTAGGACTCATACCATGTTCTAATAATACTTTTGCTTGGCTATGCCAATACAAATGTTTCTTAGGTCTAATCTTTTTTACCATATCTATTCACCCATTGATTGTATTGCTTGAATAACTTTCACTCTATCAGTGTCATCTCCAGCTTGGATAGGATAAAATGGTAGAACAGTATGCTTGAGTGCTTCAAGTAATGTCATACCATCTACTACTAACTCAGCGACAGCTAAACACATACGAGTAGAAACAGCTACGTTTAACTCTTCTGCTTTATATAAATCTCTGATTTTCTTAGCGAACTCAGTTATACGTCGTGCATCTTCCTTATCTATCTGTGGAACACGAACCTGTAATAGTTCCTGCTCTTTCTTCTGTGGTAGATAATCTAACTCATATATACCACCGGTGAATCTATCTTTCCATGCTCTATCTAAGTCGTTCGCGGCACCAAGATACTCTCTACCTATGTTTGCTGTAGCAAAGAAAAATACATTCTTATCTAAGCTAACTACGTCTGAGTCATCACTTTCATCTAATGCTAAGTATCTCTGACCATCTAACACAGGCATAAGGATATTACCTAAGTCACCTGTCCTATCTCTTGTCACTTCGTCAAGCATAATGAATGAACCACTGTTATCTTGTAGTGCGGATACAAAACGAGATGGCTTAAACCACGTTCCATCCTCTTGATTATACTTAGTGTCTCCTAATAGCTTCGCGGCCGGATTCATAGTATCACCAAAGTTGAACTGATGGAATGGTTTATTACTTATCTCTGCTAATATCTTACCTAAAGATGACTTACCACAACCGGATGGACCGGTCACAAGTATATACTTATTCCTAAATATATTCCTAAGCATAGTGTAAAAGGTCATGTTATCTGCGAACTTAAACTCTTCAGGTATTGCTACGCTTGATTTAAGCTTACCTATAACTGAATCATCTATAATTATCTCAGGTTTCATATCTTCTACCTCTTCGGTATAACGATTGTCGGTCATCCACTGTGCGAATGCACCCCAATCATCTATCATAACATCATATCTGATGTCATCATAGTCATCAGGAAATAATTCCCTATACATACGTCTTACATTGTAAGCGTCATATGCCATTAGCTCTTCATCGGGGCTATATTCCTCTTCTGGCTCGGTTCTATACGTTTCTCTCATATCTTTTACCTCTTTTTCTCTTTTAGAAATCTCAGCGTCTATGTCCTCTATCTGCTTATTGTATTCTTCAATAGCATAGAAGTCATCACGCGACAATTTACCTCTACATTCTACAAGGTATCTACGTTTGTCTTGTAGTTTAACAAGCTTAGTTGTTAAGTCACCTATTACTGCAAACCTTTCACTTCTACTACTCATCTTATATCCTCATACATTTTCTCAGCTTTGAAAATCTCAGCGTCGTCAATCTTAACAATAGTCTCATCCTTTTTAAAGCTTTCGCCTACGTCTATATCTTTCAGTAATGTTGCTAAGAGTATAAGAAACTCTGTGTCATCAAATTTCATCTTATCCTTTATCCGCTTCTTAACCACTCTTCGTATTCAGTTATATACTTATCTATCCTGTTATAGATATACTCCGGCAACTCTACGTCTATTTCTTTTTCACCTACGTATACCTTGCACGACACAGTATAACTATCTATTATCTTATCCATTAGTTGGTCCTCTTTCTCTTATACATTCTATTATCTAATCTACTCTTATCGTAAGCGTAGGTCTTTACTCCACTGATAGGTCTTACACTACCACTGACCTCGTATTTCTTAAGAGTATTAACTATCTTATTGAAATCATTAGGCTCCATTACGCTAAGGGTTTGTCTTATACGTGACATTCCACGTTGGGTCTCGTATAGGTTGTCACCTGTCTTAGGGTATACCTTCTGCACAAGCGTAGCCCAAGTCTGATAATGCTTATCACTATCATTGTCTACACTGATTAAAGAATATTTATTCTTACCTCTAATCATTGACCTTATATCTTCTAATGTTATCTCACTCATTTATTCTATCCTGATACTTTTTCATTCCCATTAGTATAAGCTTGGCTTTTGGGTATCTCATTTCTAATCTTTGTTTCATTGTTCGTTTACTATCTCCATTAATTCTTTATACGTATAACTACCGTAAGGTGTATCGTATAACATTATAAGTCTACTCCTGATATTACTTGCTCTCGTATAGAATCGGAGTGCATTTTATATTCTTCGTAAGTGGATTTGTAAGGTAGTGGTGCTACACTAAAGTATAGTGCAGTCTTTGCATTCTTACGTTCCCTTGCTGAAGTATCTATCTGTCTACGCCCGTTGCCTTTTATCTCTGCTAACAGTGATACAAGTTGTTCGGGTGTTATATCTTTAAGCATTTGCTTGATTTCGTCGTTGCTCATTTTTAACCTAAATAATAGACGGTTTCAAAGTATTTAAGTCTTTCGGCGGTTTTTGGGGTCTAAACGTATAGACTCGTGCTCAACGCTAATCGTATGCAAATCCCGCTCACACTTATAAAAAAACAGGTGACTATATTAAACTATATTAAGATAAGGCTCTATTAAGAGCTATATTAGAACAAGCTTTATATAGGTCTATAATTATATATCTTAATAGAGCAAAAGATATATTGCTTAATAGAGCCTATTAATATCTTAATAGAGCTTAATTATAATATTAGAGCAACGTAATGTTTATAGTATTTTGTTTAACGCAAACGTATAGAACAAAAGCTCTGTTTACTCAGTGCCTTATACCGTTTCTCACCCCCACTGTGCGTAATAGAGCCAGACAACGAGCGATATAGAGCCCCCAAAGTGTAATATAAAGTTTATAAGCTCAATAGAGCATTTTAAAAATATAAATTTCTCACCGCGAGATTACGACTTAACGTCCGTTAGGTTTTTATAGAACTTAATAGAGCTAAAGATATAAACTGTATCAGCTCTATACGCGAGCATGTGTAAAACTTAGACCATGCGCGGATAAAACGAAAAGTAGTGAGCGGAACCTATACAAGGGTATATAAGGGTCGAGGGGCTTTATATACGATTTATACCCAAAGCTTTATATACTTTCAAACCTTCTGTATTATACCAAGAAAGGAGTGTAAAAAATGCCAAAAACAACTGAACACCAGAAAAGCACAGCAATGGATTATTTGTCCGCACCTCGTAATAGTGGAATCGTAAAGAACTTAATGTCTTTATTAGGTTTTACTGCTACAGAGGGGGGCCGTCTACCCGTCGGAGTTAAATACGATACCCTCGTAGCTCTAAACGACGTATTAAGTGTTGGAGAGTTTGATAAAACTACTTCAGCAATTACGAGTCGTATTATAGAACTACAGGCTTCCCGTAGACTCGGCGCTGGTAAAGTGTCCGCAACGCCGGAAAGTATAATTTCTGCTGTAAAGTCTGGAAGAATTTCATTGACTGAGCTTAAGGCTAAGCTTGAAGCAATGGAATAAATAACTAATTAATTTTAGTTAATAGAAAAAACGTAGGGGAGGCGATTCCTCCCCAATTACATTTATACAGAGCTCGTATAATCGGGCCTGTTAAGTAGTCACCACTCGCAAATAGTTTATTAAGCGTTTAGATATAAATGCGTAGCCGTCCCTCTGTCAATGTCTCTTTGTCACTTGTTAAGGTGGTATCTTAAATACTCACTGAGAGCCTTTTCTCAAACACTGAGAGGAAACACGAAACGTTGAATCCTTCCCTATTACGTAAACCTTAAAACTAAGTGTTGTGTCAATGGTCTTACTGCTTAAATTGAATTACTCTTGACGGTTTCCGTTTGAAAATTCACAGGCCCACCCTTACAATGATAAATGGTCTTAACAGGAGGGTGTTAAAGTGGGACGCCCAACCCCTTATATAGGGGCACCCTCCGAAGTGACCTAAAAAAAATTGGCACATGTCTGACTTTTGGGGTGGTCGGAATTCGGCTCCTGAAACCACCCCGTCAGAGGTTGTTAATTATCTAACTCTTTCAGCCATTGATTTGATTTCTGAAACGTAAACGTCCCCTAATTCAAATTCTCCGTAAGTATACGGTGACTTAACACCGCAGAACCAGCGGGCGTATTGGTTCTTGGCTTCGAGCTCTGGCTTTTGGTATTTCTTTAATACTCGCCATTCAAACCCGGCTCCGTGCTTATCCACCCAAACTTCGTAGGGCTTCTCAATCGTTGTAGTTTTCTTTTGATTTTCTGTCATTGTTTGACCTCTGATATACCTATAGCGTCCTCCTTAATAAAGGTTTGCACATGGCCCAATTTAAGGGCACCCGTCGTATATTTCGTGAAAGCAATCTGTGCACACTTCGTCGTGGCTTGACCTTGACGTAGCGAACGCGTCTTTACACGAATCACAGATTAAGTCGTCTTCTTGAAAACCTTTCTTTATATACTCTTCGTCTGCTTTTGTTACTAACATTTATAATTTACCTCCTAACTTTAATATTTTGTCTGCTATCATTTGCTCTTGGATAGGACGCTCGCCACGCTTGTGGTAGGCGAGTTCCATTCCTATACACAATAAGAAGTCGGACCAATTTAGTTGATTGTGTTGACTCATTAATAATCACCGTCGTCCTCGTAGTCGTATCTTATTTGTAATTCTTCAGCTTTACCGCAGGTGCAATTACCGTAAACCCATTCGCACTTTTCGTGGTGTTGGTTTTCTTCTCCGGTTGCCCCGCTGTTTTCGTAGTGAAAATCTGTAGCCAATTCCCAAAGCTCGTCCCTCATTCTGTTAACCCCAACTTTTTTGCTTTTATTTGGTCTAAGACTCCGCTGTCTATTTTGTTTTCCGGCTGGCGTCTGATAGGCGCCTTTCGAATTCTAAACTCATTTCTTTTTATATTTGTGAATGACATTTGTATTACCTCGTAATTAACTTGTAGCGAGAGAGTATTTAAAGGTTTCTCTCAAAAAGGTATATAAGTATCGAGGGGGTATATATACTGCGTTATAGGTTCCGGTCACTGTTTTTGAAAAAATGGCCCATGGTCGAATTTTTAACAGAGTGTCGGTTGGGGTGCCCCAGAACCCCTCACGCTAACCACGGGCTTCCAACCGCGGGTATCTAGAATACCCTAGTCAAACAATACCTAATCCCGAAGGACTCTTGTATTGAGTGCTATTTTACGCTTCGCCATTCGTTGTCCGGCGACCGACATTATTTTAATTCGGATTGTGCCCGAATATTAAGGCTGTTCGAATCAGCTTAATTATAAGGTCCTTAGGGTTGTAATACTATTTTACTATTTTCATCTTTTTAGGTCTAACTTCTAACGAAAGAAATTAAGTTCCCCTAAGGGTGTGAGGGGGGATTCTTGGTTGACCCCCAAAGCGACTCCCAACTACCTAAGTAGTTATTTGTAATCGCTTACCACCTTCCACCTCCTCAGACACTTGTCCGTTGGAGCAGGTTAGTGTGCCTTAATCCGTTGGGTAGGATTTATTCAGCCACTCACGATAACGGGAAGCTATCCCATTAAACGTTGTAATTGCTTTACTGCTTTCCACATTTTGTGTGCGTCACTGCTTGCTATTCTAAATTGTGTTCCTTTGAATTTACTCATTGTTTCCTTTCCTCTATATTACACACAGTTTCGGAGTATTTAAAGGTTGGGGTCAAAATGGTATATAAAGGTCGAGGACCCTTTAATACCCCAATATAACGCCCGCTCGCACTTTTTAGAAAAAAATCGACCATGCGCCGAATTTATTTATCGACGTGAAAAATGAAGTCGGCAGCGTTCCAGCTTTCAACTTCTTTCTTCTTTTTATTTTTTACGGCCAAGTTATACGCTCCATTGCTAATAGAAAGGTATAAACCTCTATTACTGCAAAGATAACTATTATAAGTTCAAATACCATTTTCTAACCTCCAGCTTAGCTGTGCTAAGACTTCGTCGTAGTATTCTATATCGTTAGGACTTCTTACGTTCCAAGTGTTAAGTTTACTTATATCAAAGCGTAGCGAGTCGATAGCTACCTTTAACTCGCTTGTCGTCATTGCTGATTCCATTTCTTGAGCTTTGCGTTCACAGTTGGCCCTGAATATTTCGGCCGGTGTTTCTGTCCAGCTCATTTAAAAGTCCCCCATTTGATAACAGCCATTTTCCATTGCTCCAAGTTCAAGCATTTTCTGTTCCCAGCGTCCGCCGTTCCAAGTGTTATACCTGTCTGGTGTTTGGGAAGGGTATAAGACGAACTTAGCACCTACGCTATTTATTACGTTCCAAACTTCGGAGTCGTCAAGACTGCCGTGTTTAGTTCCGAAGCTGTGCAAGTTTGCCCAGCCTACAGTGTGGCAATAAAGGGAATTTGTGCCTTCCATTCTGGAACCCATTATTTCAATCCAAAAATTGTGAATTGACATTATTCTACCGTCAAAGACGATAAACCCGCTTTTATTTGTTGTATACGTTTGATTAGTCATTGTATTTACCTCTATTATAACTGTAGCGAGAGAGTATTTAAAGGTTGGGGTCCAAATAGTATATATACTACGAGGAGCCTTATATAGGGGGATATACGTCCCGCTCACGTTTTTTAAAAAATGGCTGAGCACGAATGACGTCCTAGATATTAAAAATGTGGCCCATGGTAGATATTTGTATGGGGGGGGTATGGGAGAGGGCCATGGGGGTACCTGCCCATGTCCCCATTTACGGGGCTCTGCTACCTTACAGCTTACGTGTGTTGTATGACACGGTGACTAAGTAGTTTATTAAAAAGTTTCTATAGTTCATTTATTTTCCTCCAATTTCTTTTGTGATTCATTTATTGTTTTAGTTAGTAAAGCATTAAGCTTTTCTAATACCTCTTTAGGGTCACCTACTGAGAAAGAGCCTATTTCGTGAAGTTTCATATTTACTTAACCCCACCTTTGGCTCTTAGTGGACGTATCCATTCGGGACGTCTGGGCCCAAATCTGTTGGGCTACTATACGGGCTATTACCCTTGTGTTGTGCTGGTCTATATCTGATTGTGTTATCATTTCTTTTACCTCTCTATATTACTTATAGCAACCAAGTATATAAGGGTTTGGTCTGTTTTAGTATATAAGGAACGAGGGAGTATATATAGTGCGATATACGTCCCGCTTACATATTTTAGTACTATTATTATATTATCTATTTTTTTTTACACCCCCGGTCTAAAATCACGAAGGGGCCATGGTGTCATGTGTCGTGTAGGGGTTTAAACAAATCGGGTAAATTTTGAAAGTAGTATCTTAATAGAGTAATAGCTATATAGATATATTATATAGAGTAAGCATTTCAGGGCAGGCTATTATGTCTATATGTTATGTTAACAGAAAGTTTTATATACTAGGAATACATACTAGTTTTAGTGAAAAAATATATGACGAAAAAAACGCAGAATAGTATTAAGTGGACTTGTAATGAGATTCGCGATTTGCTCTTAAGCAAAAACAAGGCTTACGGAGATTCAGCTCTGGAGCCAGATAATATTTTTAGTAAGCTCGATTCAGCAGAAGCAATATGCGCTAGAATCGACGACAAGCTTTCTCGCATTAAGAATAGTGGGCTCGATGATGCAACAGAAGATACGTTAGACGATTTGATAGGGTATCTTATTTTGCTCAAAATAGCACGAAGCGAGGCGGCAGCTAATACCACAGTATGGCAAATCTGTAATTGTGAATACGGATGCCCTGTATGTGGAGATACATGTAACTGCTCATGCAACATGGAGCTTACAGATGGAAGAGAATTCGATGAAGCATATGTTCCACCATGGAGCCACGAAATCTCAAAAGTGAAAGTCTTTACAGGCAAAATGGAGCCTAATCAAAAGTAGAGTTGATTGAATGATAGAGATGAAAAACCTAATGAAGGATTCTTTAGTATCGCAGATACTTGAGAAGGGAGGCAGAATTGAGCCTCTTATAATAGATAGCGATAAGACAGGAGGCGTAGGATTATGCAACCCGTCGCTCTGGCACAAACCAGACACAACTAAATACTTAGTTAACGTAAGAGAAGTATCATATTACTTACATCATTGCGAAGGAGACCAAAAGTATCAGACCCCTTGGGGACCTCTGAACTACGTGAGACCTGACGATGACCCACACCTAAGAACACAGAACTGGATGTGTGACTTTAATCTTAGGAATCAAAAACTTACTAACCCTCGAAAAATAGATACCAGTGAATTTGAAAAAGAACCTGAGTGGGACTTTGTAGGATTAGAGGATGCTAGGATTGTAGAATGGGAAGGAGCTATGTACGTAACTGGCGTACGGCGCTTCGCGCCGGATGGTAAAGGCAGAATGGTATTATCTGAAATAGAAATAGATAATAAGACTGTCAAGGAAGTAGGACGATATGTTATGTTGCCCCCAGAGGGAGAAGAACATTACTGCGAGAAGAACTGGATGCCTATATTAGATAGGCCGTTTCACTTCGTGAAATGGGCAAATCCTATAGAGGTCATTAAAGTTGATATCAATAGAAAATGGAAAAAGAATCCTAAGAAGTATCGAGTTCCAAGTCAGTTTGTCTACAGAGGTAATGATGACCCTAACGTTGAGAAGCTTCCTTTCCAATTAGACCCACGTGGCAGTTCACAAGTTATACCATACAATGGTTACTATATGGCTGTAGTACACGAGTGTGATTACTGGCATAATGAAAAGAATGACAGAGATGCACATTACTATCATAGGTTTATGGTATGGGACAAAGATTGGCAAATAGTTACATACTCAGACCCATTCAAGTTTATGGATGGTAGAATAGAATTCTGCTGTGGTATGGCACAACACCCAGATGAAGAACATGGTGGTGTGTACATTACTTTCGGTTTCCAAGACAATACAGCTTATAAGATACATGTACCAAAGCAAGTCTTAGAAGATATGATGGAGTTCCCGAAAGAAGAATGAATGACTATTGGAGAACCACAGACTGGCCTACGCTAGAAATAACAACATCCATACCCAAAGCAGGGTGTGTGGTAGATTGTGTCTTTTGTCCTCAACGTGTATTACAAAAAGTATGGGACAGCAAACACTTCACTACACATCAAGAAAGAACAATGTCCTTAGAAAACTTTAAGATGGTGATTGATAAATTACCTAAAGAAGTAAGGATTACCTTTTCAGGTTTTACTGAACCTTGGTTAAACAAGAATTGTTCTTTGATGTTACAGTATGCACACGAGCAAGGACACCCTGTATCTGTATTTACTACAGCAGTAGGAATGTCACTTAAAGATGTTGAAATGATTTCTAGTATACCTTTCTGTGGTGGACCCAATGGTGGATTCACTTTACATCTACCTGATAAAGAAAGATTAGCTAAACACCCTGTTACTAGCAAATACATCAAAGTAGTAGAAGCATTAAAGAATGCAAACATACAAAACTTTACAACCATGTCTATGGGTACAGTTCACGAAGAAGTAGAACATCTATACCCTGACCACACAGTTAATCATTATGAGATGTGGCATAGAGCAGGTAATCTCTTAGGAGAAGCTCAACTTAAACCAGAAGTAAAAGAAGTATGGGATAAATTTAAATCTGTATACCACGAAGGTGATAAGACCTGTGGTTGTGTAGAAGGTTTATATCATAACATATTACTTCCTAATGGTGAAGTATCTCTATGTTGTATGGATTATAATCTAGAAGAAATACTAGGTAATCTATATACTCAAGAGTATGATGACATTATGCCTAAACCTCAGACCTGCTACTCTATGTGTAGAAGATGTGAGAATGGTGTAGACCCTATAACCAGTAACTCAAGTGTAATCAAAGAAGGAGGACAGACAGATAAGATATCCTGTGATTACTTTATAGCACCAGATGAAATGATACAATATCTAGGATTCAGTATGGACGCTAATCAACGAGTACCTGAAGCAGACATTATACAAAGTATGAGAGAATATATAAACCCTAGTGGAACCTTCGTAGACGTAGGAGCACATATAGGAACATATACTTGGTCATTAGGACCTTATGCAAAAGAAGTATATGCCTTTGAACCTACACGTCGTATATACAATCACTTATGTGCTAATGTGTTGTTTAAAAATCTTTCAGATAAAGTACAGACTTACAATGTAGGTTTATCAGATACAAATGGTAAATTACCTTTCTATGAGAGACAACCAGATGGTGGAACTAATGGTTTTACCTATATAGGTTGGAACGAAGATAATTCGTATACTCTTCCTGTTTTAAAGATGGATGAGTTTAATATTAAGGATATAAGTTTAATTAAGATAGATGTAGAGGGACATGAGCTCCAAGTTATTAAAGGAGCTACTGAAACTCTTAAAAATAATAATTACCCTCCTATTCTCTTTGAGAGCTGGAACCCAGAACCTCAAGGTAGAAGAACAGCAAGGTCACGCTTAGTAGGAGACCTTAGAACGGAGTTGTTTAATTATTTATATGAATTAGGATATGCAATAGAACACACTGCACATCCAGAGATATTTTTAGCAATTAAGGACAAACAATGAATCAATTACAAAGTAAATTAGAACAATACATCGAAGCCCCAGATGTCCCCGAAAACTCTTTTGAGGTCGGGTGGGAGTATGAACTCATAGGGCAATACGCATCTGCTATGGGGTATTACCTCAAATGTGCAGAACTAACAGATAACGACCTCATCGCATATGAATGTTTAATGCGTAAGGCTATCTGTTTTAGATATATGGGTGAACGTGAAGAACACGTTAAAAGTTGTTGTAAACTAGCAGCAGCTCTATTACCTAATAGGCCAGAGGCTTATCACTTCTTAAGTCAATCCTACGAACATACACAACAGTGGCAAGACGCTTACGCTATCGCAAGAATGGCTCAAAAGTTAAACGCAGTACGTGATAAGTTGGTTTTTGATTTTGATGGAGCTGATTTGAATTATCCCGGTTACTTCGCTTTACCTTTCCAAGAAGCAGTAGCATTATGGTGGATTGGTCGCTTTCAAGACTGTATAGATAAATTTAAAGAAGTGAAAGAATTAGATGGTATAACACCAGACTATGTAGGCCATTGCCAATGGAACATTGATAATCTAGAAGGTAGAGATGCAGACGCCTTAGCAGGTATTAAAAAGAACAATTCTACTTCCGTTACAGATAAGGAAGAGATTATCAGAAAGATGCTGGCGGAGAAATGATACCTAATATTAAACCAGACGGATTCATATCAAACGAGGATTATATTAAAATGAAAGACTTAGGAATAGATGACCCTGAAAGATATCTTAAATTAAAAGATATGTCAGAAGAAGAACTACTGGAAGAATATGTATCTACAGTATCTCCAAGCGATAGTGAACCTACTATCATTGTGATTGATAACTTCTACAACAACCCTGATGCTGTAAGAGATTACGCTATGACCAGAGAGTATGTAGAACGAGGATATCATGGAGCTGTAGGTCATCGTACCTTAAAACCTAAACACTTTGATGGTGTAAAAGAAAAGTTTGAAAGTTTACTAGGAAAGAAGATGGCAAAGGGTAATGAACTAGGTGGATGGGATTATCAAACCAATGGTGTGTTTCAACACTGTATGGCAGAAGACCCTTTCGTGATACATGCTGATGACCAGAAATGGGCAGCTATGGTTTATCTAACTCCTAACGCTCCTGTAGAATGTGGTACTACTCTTTACAGACATAAGAGAACAGGACAAGATAAAGTAGAACAGTCATCTGACTGGGAGATATTTGGGGGAAACTTTTATGACCCCACTCCCTTTGAGGTAGTAGACGTAATAGGAAATAAATATAATCGCATGATACTATTTCACGCTAAACATATACACGCAGCTTCTCAATACTTTGGGAACTCAATAGATAATGATAGACTATTTCAATTATATTTTTTTAATACGGAGGAAGAACAATGAGTGAAACAAAATGGACTGCAAGTCACATGAGGCTGAGCCCCAGTAAGATTAATACATATATGAAATGTCCACGTGAATTTTATTATAATTATATAGCTAAATTACCACAAAAGAAAACAATTCATTTATTTCGTGGAACTTTAGTACATCAGGTATTAGAAGACCTTTTTAAGAAGAAATTCAAATCTTTACCTCAGTGGGAGAAAGGAGCTCCAAAAGCTTGGGTACAAGAACAGTTCGAGACTGGTTGGGAAGAAAAGATAGCCAAACATAAATGGTTATGGGATGTACACACTAAAGAAGAAATGGATTCTATGTATACTGAGACAGAAGCTATTTTACAAAACTTCGTTGATTCAGTTGATAAAAAACTATCAGAGATGGTAGAATGGAAAATATTCAAAAATAAGTATCAAGCTTGGAATTCGGTAGCACCTAAGTATGCTGAGAAGTGGGTTAAGTCCACTGAGTATGCTATAGTAGGAGTTATAGATGTAGTCTGTAATGATTTCGATGGTGGTACTACATTATTGGATTATAAAACATCAAAACGCTATGGGCCCTATTTACCAGAGGAATATTATCGCCAGTTGATTATCTATGCATTTTTGTATACATTAGAGATGGGTGAGATGCCTAATTTTGTAGGCGTTAATTATCTACGCTTTGATGATACATTTTTTGTGAAGGTAGGACAGAGCGAGCTTGATGAAGCCCGTGACTTAATCAAGATGGTACACGATTGCATTAAAGAGCGTGAAGAATATGAAGACCGTTATGAGCAAGTTCCACAGAACTTGTGTAAATGGTGCTCGTTCCATAAATCACAGGGTGGCCCTTGTGACGCAGAGATACCTAAGTGGAAACCTAAATTCCAGCGCAAAAAAGAAAACTACGCTGATTTGGATAATAAAACTAAAGACCTCATAGAGTTAGAGAATCAAGAGCAGTTTCCTGAGTTCGATTAGGGTAATCTTTATATAGTCGCGCTGTGTAAATGAATACATGGCGCGCGATGATTATGGAGCCATCTCTGTAATCTCTGATGAAGAAAAGGAGATATTAGGGATTGGTGGTTCTAAAAAACCTTCTGATGAAGAAGAAGAAAAACTATTCGAGACTATCGGTAAAGCTGCCGATAAGATTGGGGAAACCCAAGTAGGAAAAAAGATAGGAACCATACTCACCGTAGTATTGCTAGCGCTTCTGAGTGGGGGGGCCAACATGTCTATTATCCATGATTATTTCAATGGTGAAGAAGATATTGGTCCCATCGGGGGCTGCTTAGAATCAAACGCCACAAATTATAACCCCCAAGCTACTTTCGATGATGGTAGCTGTAACTTTGTTGTGATAGTGTATGGTTGTACAGACCCCGAAGCGGTTAACTATGACCCTCAGGCTACACACGATAATGGTAGATGTAACATTCTAAACCAGAACCCTAATGGTACTGGTAACGAAACTCAAACCAATGAAACTGTATATGGTTGTATGGATATAGATGCAAACAACTATAATGATAAAGCTACAGAAGATAATGGTTCTTGTGAATATGAACATGAAGAGAATCATTGTAATCATACTGATATGTATGCATGGGGTGGATTATCTCATGGTAATGTATCTAGACCATCTAATCATAGTACAGATATGTATATGGACTTTGATACTGATTGTGATGATGAGGAAGACCCCTTACCAATTCTAGTTTATTACGATTTAGTACATATTATGGTTACTGAAGATGAGAATGGTAACAAGTCCATGTCTTATGATAATTACGTTTACACACAAGTATTCTTTAACGTTTCAGGGTGGTCCGAAGACCAACACTGGTTCGAATATGATGATTTATTTGAAACACCATTTGAAGAAAACTTTAATGATATTCACGAAGGTTACTGGTTCTATTATACCTCATATTATGCAGACTATAATGGAGATGGTGACTATTATGGAGAAAATGAATATGTCGGTTATTCCACTAATTGGGGTGACGGAGATATAGAAGAAAATGGATGGGTGATAGAAGTATGAGCAGATATAAAAAATTACTCGAAGCCATAGGAGAAGAGGAGTGAACATATGGATAACCATACTCGAAATATTAGCAGTGGCTCTAGCATCCATGGGATGTCTAGTAATGATTACTGTGTTGTATGTATTTGCGCGCCAGCAAGTAAGACGTATGGTACCCAAGAAAGAAATGAAACAAGTAGAACAGGAGAAACCAATAATGAGTAAAGAAAAAGGCGAAGGAGTCACATTCAACGACATATTTATGTTTATGATTGCAGTACCTTTAGTTTTGCTGTGGGTTGGCTTTGCAGGTTTCGTTATACATACGGGACTTAATAACTCATCTGTCCTTGAGAACATTGAAGCATATACAACTTTAATAGCAATCTTAGGAGGGCCAGCCCTTCTTATTATTAAAGATGCATTAGATGTTTGGAAACAAGAACAGGCAGAGAAAACAGCTTTCTATAAAGTGAAAGCACAGTCTGTTATTGATTATAACGATAGTATGCAGAAACAATCCCAGATGATAGAAACTAAAGCACAAGAACAAGAACATAAAATGGAGATGAAAAAATGAACGATTTTGAACTGAGAAGTCTATACGACCAAGTGCAAGCAATGGAAGTTAAGATTAAAGCACTAGAAGTGCTATTAGGAGCAAAGATGAGCGACGATGAATTAGTTGCGGAAGAAGAGTTAGTCGAAGAAGAAGAAGCCGAAGAAGAAGCTGTGGAAGAAGAAGCAGTAGAAGAAGAAGCTTTAGAAGAAGAGGCTGACGATGCAGCAGAAGAAGAGTAAGTTTGAACTTACAGGAGAATAACAATGCCAACAAAAGAGATGTATAAAAAATATGAAGGTAATCAAACCAAAGATAAGGTTGTAGACTCTTCAGCTGGTGGATTGTTTAAAGGAGAACACTGGTCTCAACAGTATTCTAAAGAACTAACCTTTGAACACCCAAGCCAACAAGAAATTAATGAGATGGCAGCAGCTTCTCATAAACCTACAACAAGCTACGAAAAGATGCCTGACTACATAAAAGATAAGCCAGCTATAACAGAAGTATACAAAGGTACTACCTATGATATAGACTATGAGAATAACCAAGAATACTTAGCAAAAACTGGGGCAAGTCAAGAACCCGGCAAAAGAATTTATGGCGAACAGGAGGACTAATTATGTGTTGTAAAGAAGGATGCGATTGCGATTGCAGTTGTAAGGAGGATTAATTATGGCTACTGAAATTTTAGAGAATGATGGGAGCGCGCCAGCTCGTATTTTACCATTCAATGCAGGAGAAACCATAACAGCAGGTAATTGGGTGACTTATCACGCAGATGGAGTTAGGAACGCAGACACCGACCACGGTGCTGGATATAAAGAATATGTATTAGGGGTTGCTATGGAAACAGCCACATCAGGTAATATAGTCAGTATAATAACTGGTAGAGGTGTGATTGTACAAGCTAACGCTACAGCAGGTGCTGCTGGTAAAGCATTAAAGGTAAGTTCTACAGCAGGTAGATTAGAAGACAATACTGCGCTAGGACACACAGTTGCTATTCGTTTAGAAACCAGTGGAGATGCTGGTTTACAGAAATGTCTAGCAGCTTACTGAGGTGAAATATGGTCAGCAATAAAACTATAGCAAAACAAAATAAAAAAGAAAACATAGATAAGACACTTACTATGAGAAAGTCTGGTTCAGGAGAAAAGGTATTTAGCCACGCAGGTGGTAAGACCCACGCTCTCGAACATAAAGCTATTTCGAAAAAGGAAGCCTTGAAACAAATAAGAGATGTAACTGAGACTGAACTAGAAGATAGAAAAAGTCATGGACATCACATAGGTAAAAAACAACATAGTAAGAATAAGTATAACAGCCATGGCGGCTATCATTAGATATGGCTTATAACAGCAAATCTAAAAAACGTCGTGAAGCTGAAGCAAGGAAAAAGCCCGGCGGTTCTAATGTAGGAGATTATCCTAACGTCAGTAAATTCGCCGGCCCTGCTGGGGGTGCACCTAAAGGTAGCTACCCTATCAATACCAAGAAAAGAGCACAGTCAGCTTTAAAATTAGCTCACAATGCTCCTAACCCTTCTGGTATTAAAAAGGCAGTATACAAGGCTTATCCTGCATTAGACCCAAAGAAAAAGAGGAAGTAATAGATGTGTACAATATGCGATTCGTGTAATTGTGATAGCTGTGGAGCAGATATAGGTAGAGCTCAGAACGGTGTCAGAATAGACCGAAACGACTGTGTATGCAACTGTGACTGTTGTTTGTAATGGCCAATTTATATGATAATATAAGAAAGGCTCGCAAGAAACGAAAGCAAGGTAAAAAGACTGCTGGAGTGAAAGCTAAGACTTATAAACAAATGAAGAACAAAACAGGACCCTTCAAAAAGAAAAAGAAAGGTTCAAAAAGGAAAAAGAAATAATGGCAAAAAAATTTAAACCTCACATGATGTATAGTAAAGCTGGTAAAGGTGTGAAAGCTAATACTATGAAGAAACATTTAGAATTAAAGAAAAAAGGATATGGACACACAAAACCAAAAAGGAAAAAGAAATAATGGCACCAAAGAAAACAACAAAGAAGAAAGATGCTAAGCTTACCAGAGCAGGCGTATCAGGTTATAACAAACCAAAGAGAACACCTAACCACCCAAAGAAGTCACACGTAGTTGTAGCGAAAGAAGGTGGTAAGACTAAACTTATTAGGTTTGGTCAACAAGGAGTATCAACTGCTGGTAAAAAGACAGATAAGAAATCTAAAGCCCGAAGAAAGAGTTTTAAAGCGCGTCACGCAAAAAACATAAAAAAGGGTAAGATGTCTGCTGCTTATTGGGCAGATAAAGTCAAGTGGTAAGTAAGCTTTATATAGTGGGCTTACCTACTATGTATAGGCTCTCACAAAGGGCCAAGGCTCCACAGGTTTACTTTACGCAAGTGCGCTCGTGGGAGTCCCACAAATATGGAGATATCGACATATGAATGAAACAAGTAATAACACAGCAGCCAATGAGACTGCAACGAATGAGACTACCGAAGACGGTAACCTCACTGCAATCCTTGACACTGTAGAAGAATCTGGAATGTTAGATGCTTTAATGGATGACCCATTGTTAGCAGCTTTAGCTGCACTGGTATTAGGTTTAGGAGCTTATGTAGCTTACACCGTACCAGCAGTAAAAACAATGGTCTTTAAATACTTAAAGAACAATGAAGCTGAATTGATGGACATGTTGGACAAGAATCTAACTAAAGCCCAGATGAAAGCTTTTGAAAAGCTAGATGAACAAGCGCAAAAGCACGTAAAGGACTCTTTAGTTCGAAATGTATTGGTCACAGCATGGGATGAGAAAGACGATGAATTAGCTGCATTAGTTAAGTCTAAAGTTAAATCAGCCCTTGATGAAGGCAAAACACTTTGAACGAGGACGAATACGAGCAAAGATTAAGGCAGAGGGTTGGAGAAGCAGAATATGGTCGTCATAAAGAGCTTGTCCGCCTTCTTGCGCGCAATCTTGCTCTTGAAGACGTGCTGTGGGAAGAAATTTCTCTACATCTTCGGGATATTAACCTACGAACAGAGCTCTTGCGCCAAAGAAATTCAATCGTACGTGACATACATACTGAATTCAGAGCGCTAAACATAGAGATACCTACAGTAGTAGAACAACGAACCGAAGGGTTTGCAGGTTTTTTAGAGGATTTAACAGATGACACTACCAATAAAGGAAGAGACAAAGAAGCTAAAGACAGCACTGATAGGTAAAGGCGCATACGATACACGCAATTTAGAGGATATATTCGAAAAGTGTAGAATGGATGAAGGCAAGATGCTTAAATTAGTTAAAGCATTCTGTGAAACCTATTTAGTCGATAATAAACAACGCCCTTTAAAGTTAAGACCATTACAAGAAGAGATTATAGTTAAGTCTTTAACTCATCGTGAAGATGGTGGTCAACGTAAATTAGCTATTCTAGCACCACGAGGTAGTGGTAAATCATATGCTCTTGCTGTAGCTGTTACAATCTATATGTTCTTTAAAAGATTTAGAGACTTAATATTTGTATTAGCTCCATCAGAAGACCAAGCAGCATTAATCTTTGGATATGTATATAGAAACTTCAAAGATAATAAGTTTTTAGATAGTTTAGTAGATAATTATAAATTTCACAATAAGCCCCATATACGCATGAAGGGGGGCACAATGATGCGTAGAGCTCCATTAGCGCCTAGTAACCAAGGTCAAGCTATACGAGGACAACACCCAACTATGTGTATTGTTGACGAAAGTCCGTTAATTGATGACCATTTGTTTGTAGATAACGTCGAACCAGCGATAGTTTCAAATAAGGCCCCGTTCATAAATTTAGGTACACCAAAGTCAAAAGAGAATCATATGTATAGGTATTTGTACTCGGATGCGTACGAAAGTACCTTTACTAGATTACACTTTTCTTGGAAGGACGCTATTGTACAAGGAGACGCATATTCGCCTCCTTACACTGAAGTAGAAATGTTAGATAAGATGACTGAATGGGGAGAAGATTCTATCTACTGGAAGACAGAATACGAATGTGAGTTTGTAGAGAGTGTATCGCAAATATTCAATCCAGAAAAACTAAGGGACTGCTTTGATGACTACGAACCGTGGATTAGAGAAACTATCGAGACAGGAGATTTTCCTCCTGAGATTACTGTGGGTGTTGATGTTGGTAAATCTGTTAACTCTACTGTTATTACCGGATGGTCAAGGGAAAAACTTATGGGAGATGATGGCGGAGAGGATATTGCACGACTTATCTATGTGGAAGAGATTAACCCTCGAAGTGGTGGACACGACATTCCTTATCAACGTAAGCGTATCATTGAAGTCTGTAATATCCTTGGTGCTGGCCGTCTCATTGTGGATTGTACTGGTATTGGGGGGGCGATTGAACAAGACTTAAAGATGGCTTCTATAAATAGTAGTCCACAGATACACTTTATGCCTTTCATTTTCACAGGAGGACCTAGGGGGTCAAAGACCCAGATATATAGAGATTATGTTTCTTATATCCAACAAGGACTCGTTAAAGTTCCTAACCCTGAGAATTTACCACCACATATGAAAAAACTAGTTATGAAGTGGTATGCAGAACATAGAGACCTTGAATATACTATGGATGCAGCCAATAAAACTGAAAAGATAGCAGCTCCGTCTGGAAAACACGATGATTATTGTGATAGTTCCGTAATGGGGATACATGCCGCACTTTCTATGCTACCAGCAGGTGCAAGTATAGGCGGCGCAAATACTGGAGGAGGACGAAGAACCAGACCACAGAGTAGAAGGAATTATGGCAATAAAGCGGTGTTAACTACAGCCGCTCGGTCCCATACCCTTAATAAAGGTATACGTTTTTAGCGCAATCTTTAAATACTACTCTCGGTTTATATATATGTGACTAGCCATGTCAATAATTGATAGAGTGCGAAGAAGATTCGCAAATGTGGGGTCTAATCCCCCTTTTAAAGAAAACGACCCAAGAGACTTTGGAGCCGGTATTATTAAAAGATTAAAACTCAATAATAGCGGATTCAATATAAAAAGTAAAGGAGAATATGAACCACATATAGGTGCACCACGTACTTATATGAATGTTTACTTACAAGACCCAGTTGTTAGAACTTTAATTGACCTACCTTGTTTTTATGCTGTAAAAGATAATTTTGACATTGTAACAGCAGATGATGACGTACGTGAAGATGTAGAAGAAATGTTTAGAGATATAAACATAGAACAGATTCTGTATGGGTGGGTAAGAAATGCTCGTGTCTTTGGTACGGGTTATTTGGAGTGGACCGGAGATAACTTAATTCTTCGTTCTAGCCAAAACATGTTTGTTAAAAGAAACGAACATGGACAAGTGATGTATTATTATCAAGAAGTTGGTGAAGATAAAGAAAATATAAGATTCGAAGCCGATGAGATAATTGAACTAAAAAATAATCCTTTCGATGATTATGCATATGGTCTATCAGATATACACCCTATTATGTATTTGATAGATTTAAAAGATTATGCAGAAAGAGATATAGGAGCAGCACTTAACAAATATGCGATATCAAGATTTGACATATCGTGTGGTCTACCTGATATGCCCTATGGCCCTGATAAGATTAATGAGGTTGTAGACGCTTTCAATAATTTAGCTCCCGGTGAAGATATTATTCACGGTAATGATATACAAATTAAAGAACTAGGTGGTACACAAAGAGCATTTGAGTATGGAAAATACACAGATGATTTATTGGCTAAGATACATATGGCGCTTAAAGTCCCTATGACTATGTGGAGTGACCCAGAAAAGGCACGTCCCATATTTGAGCCCTATGTTAATTATTTACAGTCTGCAATAGAAGGAGCATTAAATGCTCAGTTAATGCCTCAATTAGAAAATGGTGAAGCTAAGTTTAGATTCCGCCAAGTTAATATTGATGACGCATTTACTAAAGCTAAGACAGACATGATATATTTATCAGAAGGTGTTTTATCACCCGGCGAAGTTCGAGAAGAACGTGGTCTTGACCCTGAAGGAGTTGTAGAATTAGATATGGAAACTTCTGAAGATGTTAAGGCATCTCCATTAGAAGGAGGACCGGGAAGTAAGAACGCCAATGTATCTGGAGGAAAAGATACAGATAAAAAAGAAGAAAGTGCAAGGGCACAAAATAGGGGAAACAAACCCTCCGCTAATGTGACAGGAGATAGAAAATGACGTATGACAAATGTAAAACATCCGTTAGTGCAACACTAAAGAAACGTGGTTTTGATAATCACGACACGCTCGCAGCTGGTATGTGCAGTATGTGGGCAAACGAGAATGGTGTCGAGCGGGAATTTGCTGGAGACGGTTCCAAACCAACTAATGCAATACAACGTACATTCGCTATGACCTTAGAGGGTAATTCCGAACTTACAGTTAATACGCATGAGGGAATCGACAGTGTGACATTCCCAGTGATAGCTATTACATCAGGTCTCCATTCTTATATGGAAGACGAGAAAGAACAAAAGGTTTATATAGAACCTACCATCTTAAAAAGTAGTATAGAGAAGTTCTCAGAGCTTCCTATATATATTAACCACCAACGTACGCCTGAGGATTTAATCGGCATGGCTACTGACCCTGAGGTTATTGAGTTGGAAGATGGTCAAATAGGAATGAAAATGAAGGCTACTGTTGATAATAAAACAGGACATGGCCAAGAAGTGATGAAAAAAGTCAAGGACGGGGATATGACTCACGTTAGTATTGATTGGTTTTCCAATGATATTGACGTCATGGGTGACACCTACGCCACCAAGTTACGTCCCACGGAAGTTAGTTTCATTGACAATGAAAAAATGGACCCCGTCTGCAAGGAATGTAAAATAGGAGAAGAGAAATGTGACACACATGTTGAAGATGATGACCACGACTGTGGTTGTGGTGGACATGAAGGAACATGTGGATGTGAAGACGGGAAGACAGAGGTACAAACTATGACTGAAGAAGTTAAAGAAACCAATGTAAAATCCGATGCAGAGAACATTGTTGAACGCGAATTCGCTTCACTACGCTCTCAACTAGAGGAACTCAACGCTTCCAAAGCAGAAATCGAAGGACAGTATGCAGATGCTTTAAAACAACTTGAAGCATTTAAGCTTGCTGAAGAAGAGAGAGCTGCAAAAGAAGCAGAGGCACGAAAGTTAGAGACTATTGAAACGATACTCTCCAAAGAAATACTTTTCGGTACTATCGAAGAGACATCTAAGGAAGCACGCGTAGACGAACTATCTGCTTGGGATGAACCAAGGCTGACTGGATTCAGCGACGCATTAAATGCGCTACCTGTACCAGAAGCAGACACAGAGCGACAATTCGGAAAAGGAAAATCCAATGACGGAGAAGCTCCAGCTGCTGAAGAGACAGAAAGGCAATTTAGTGTAGAGATAAACAAAGATGGGCGAGTAAAGCTCAACAAAGAATTACTAAGAGGTAATTAAATATGGCAACAGAAATAATAGTAAATGATGGAGGTGCTCCTAGCAGAATTTTACCATTCACAGCTGGAAGTACTGTAACCGCAGGTTACCCTGTTCAAATGGGCGCAGATGGCGAAGTAGATAAATTCGCATCAGCAAACAGCAAACCACTAGGTTTTGCATTAACAACAGTAACCTCAGGAAACATTGCTAGCATCGTGACAGGTCACGGTATTGTATTGAATGCATATGTATCAGGAACAGTAGGATTAGGAGACGGTGTAGCTACATTAGCTGACGGTAACCTAGGACAAGCTTCCTCAGCTGCAAATGCAATCGGATACTACATAGACCCAAGCGGAGCTCACAGCGGTGCAGCATCTATGCAAAGGATTCTGTATCAGGGACTCTAAGGAGAACTAAAACATGGCAGCATTAAACTCAAATCTAGCACCCGGTGTGTTGACAACTCTAAATACTGGAGCTGTTGACGGTGGTGTAGGCGAGCGTGTTCTAATTGACTATAAAGATGCAATTCAAGACTACAAAGTTGTAGACTTACCTGCATTGTCAATGTTCTGCGAACCTATGACTACAGAAACCGGCGGTGATATTGATATCACATTCGCGAAACCCTCAATGGGTATGGAAGAAATCGGTGAAGGTAACACACCTAAGTACCAACACACTAACTTACGCTCCGAGAGAGTGTCTGTTGATGAGTGGGGACTTGCAGTTGGTGTAACCCGCCGAATGATAGAAGACTCAAGATTCAACGAAGTAGAAATGGCTTTGAACGAAGCACGAAGAGCAGTTGATAGACACGTTACAAAGAACGTTGTTTATGGATTACTCGGTGTCGGAGATTCAACATTAAAAACCGGTGTATCTGGCGGAACCTCAATCGTAAAGACAACTACGGAAGCTGTTATTACAACTTTCTCAGATGCTCAATACGGTGGTTTCCTCGGAAGCGGCGGAACTGTTAACTCCGGACGTATCTACTCCTACGGTAACACTAACGACGCAACATTGACTGGAAGTCACTACGTCGAAGATACAGGTGCCGCAGGTAACGTCACCTTGAGCAAAATAACTGACTCGATGGAATTGATTGGTGGTCACGGTTACAACCCAACCGCTTTATTAATTTCACCAGCTCACTACAAGACCATCCTTAACATGGCAGACTTCACAACCGCTACTGCAAACGAGAACAGATACGTTCTTGATACACCAGTAGAAAGGACCTCAATCACTGGTCTAATTGGAAGCATATATGGATTGCGTGTATACGTCAATGCATGGTGTCCTCCAGATAGATACTTTGTTTGGGACGAATCTGTAAAGCCTATGGCTTACGTTGAGAGAAGGCCATTGACTGTAGAAGAGGCAAATCCCGGATTTGGAATTGTCGGTTCATACATGTCTATGAGATACGGATTGAAGGTAACCAACCCATCTTCCGGTGTAGTTATTTACAACTCAGGTTAAAGATAACGATTAAAGGTTAGGAGGGTGCCTTAGGGTTTGACCCTGAAATCCTCCACTTTACATTTACAATTTTAAAGGGTTCCCACTATGTCCCCCAATTATAAAAAGTTACTCACTAGTACTGCTACTTACGGAAGCAATAAAAATTACGTTGAATCACGCGTATCAACTGCTGCACAAGGTACACAGGGTACTAATGGTCCACAAGGTAATATTGGAGGAGGAGGAGCTCAAGGTAGTCAAGGAACTGATGGTTCATCAGGTTCTGCAACGCAAGGAGCTACTGGAGCACAGGGTACTACAGGCACGCAAGGTGCTACAGGTACACAGGGAACATTAGGTACACAAGGAAATACAGGTGTACAAGGAACTACAGGTACTCAAGGTACTACAGGTCCACAAGGAACTACTGGAACTCAGGGTAATACTGGAACACAAGGTACTACTGGAACCCAAGGTACTACAGGTACTCAAGGTACTACTGGTTCTCAAGGTACTACAGGAGCAGATGGAACTCAAGGTACACAGGGGACTCAAGGAACACAAGGTACACAAGGTACACAGGGAACTCAAGGTATACAAGGTACACAGGGAACGGATGGACTGTTTGGTGGGAACAGTATAGAATTTAATTATAGTAGTTTTGATATCACTGCTGGTTCACCGGGACAAACTAATTTTGGATTTAATCTTGCATTGCCCGGTGGTGGAGGTGTGCCTAATTATGGTTTAATTTCTAAAGTAGGTATATCTGACTATGATATAAACACTACTGATGTAAGTGCGTGGAATGATGCACTTGATGATGGTTCAAGTACAGTCAGAGGACACTTACGTATTTTTAGAACAAATGATTCAGATAAATGGGTTACATTTAATATTACAGGAGCTAATTCCGCAGGTGGAGCAGGCTCTACAGCATACGAAGAGGTACAAGTTCAGTATGTAGACAGCAATGATTATTTTTCTAATGGTGACGACTGTGTCATTACATTTGTTCAAGCTGGTGATGCTGGTTCTACTGGTGGAGGAGGTAGTCAAGGAACTACTGGTACTCAAGGAACTACAGGAACACAAGGAGCAACTGGCACACAAGGAACGAATGGAACTCAAGGTACAACTGGAACTCAAGGAACTACAGGGACTCAAGGTACACAAGGTACTAAAGGTGATACTGGTAGTCAAGGTACTAATGGTACTCAAGGTACACAAGGTGTTTTAGGACCTGAGGGTCCTGAAGGTAATCCCGGTGCTCAAGGTGCTCAAGGTGCTACAGGAGCACAAGGTACAACAG
>VTLG01000017.1_pt1 | contig 69406 bp, 55 predicted proteins | sample 4694571 | NCBI WGS metagenome assembly VTLG01 (sample SAMN12604809, study PRJNA352737) | marine metagenome | biome: ENVO:00000447; feature: ENVO:00000209|ENVO:00000569|ENVO:01000036; material: ENVO:00002151; isolation source: viral sequences binned using virsorter ...
AATGTTAATAGAGGAAAGTATGCAATTCAATAGTTTCTAAAACTTTTTATTTATTCGTTATATATATATGCAAGTAGAAGTATTAATACCTGATTCATTAAAAGAAATAACCTTAGAACAATATCAAAAGTTTTTAAAGATACAAGCTAACAACGAAGATGAAACATTTTTAGCTGTTAAAATGATAGAGATATTTTGCGGAATAAGAGGGGATATGATTATGAAAATGAAAGCATCTAGTATTAGAGAAGTAACAAATATACTAGCTGATATGTTTAATCAGAAGCCTCCGCTTGTAAAAGAGTTTACTATGAAAGGCGTAGAGTATGGATTTATTCCAAAACTGGAGGATATGACTTTTGGAGAGTATGTAGATTTAGATACATATATTGGAGATTATGAAAATATACATAGAGCTATGGCAGTTTTATATAGACCAATAACTCAAAAATATAATGACAAATATTTAATAGAAGAATATAAAGGGGAGGACAACCAGATAATGAAGGATATGCCAATGGATGCTGTACTAAGTTCTATACTTTTTTTTTATCATTTAGGGATAGACTTATCGAAAGCTATGCTGAACTCTTTAGAGGATCAGGAGAACAAGGATTTAGTTCAGCAGCTAACTTTGGAAAAAAATGGGGATGGTATCAATCAATTTTCGGACTCGCTCAAGGAGATATTAGAAGATTTAAAGATATCACTAAATTAAATATCCATGAATGTTTGTACGCATTAAGTTTTATGAAGGAAAAATCAGAGTTAGAATCAAAACAGATAAAAAGTAAATTTAAAAAATGAGCAATCAAGGAGTAAGAGGATTTTACCAAATTACAGAAACATTAAAAACACAACTGCTTGCTGATGAAAATGTTAATACTGTAACAACAGGAGATATAACTGAAATAGATTTATCTAAACAAACTATCTTTCCCTTAGCCCATATTATTATTAATAATGTTTCAATTCAAGAACAAGTATTGCAATTTAATATTACTGTTCTTTCTATGGATATTATTGATAAGAGTAAAGAAGCAACAACCGATATATTCAGAGGCAACAACAATGAGCAAGACATACTTAACACTCAATTAGCAGTAGTTAATAAATTACTTGGAGTATTAAGACAAGGAACACTTTATACAACTAAATATCAATTAGTAAGTGATGGTTCTGTAGAGTTCTTTTATGATAGGTTTGAAAACGAGATGGCAGGAGTTGCTTGTACCTTTGATGTATTTATACAAAATGATATAAACCTATGCAGTTAAAAGAAACAAGAGAGGCTTTAAATAAATTTGCTAAATATGTTATCCAACAAGCGAGAACTAATTTAACAAAAAACAAAGGGAAAAAAAAGCAGACCTCTAATTATACTAAAGAGCTTTATAATAGTTTAGAATATTTACCTTTTATAAAAGGAGATCAGATAGGTGTTAAATTCTTTATGGAGGACTATGGCGTTTTTCAAGATAGAGGAGTTAAAGGTGTTAAAGGAGGTTCTAGTTTAAGTAACTTTAGTTATAAGACAAGTTCTGATTTAATTGGACTTGAATATCAAACCTCCAATAAAGGAAAGAAATTAGGAATGTTTGGTAAATGGGCAAAATTTAAAAGGTATCAAGCAAGAGATAAAAAAGGCAGGTTTGTTAGTTATAAAAGTACAGGTTATGCTTTAGCAAATATAATTAAAAATTATGGTATTAAGCCTAGTATGTTTTTTACTAAACCTTTTGAAAGAGCATTTAAAAATTTACCTTCAGAACTACAAGAAAGTTTTGTAACTGATATAGAAAACGCAATATCTAAATAATGGCAACACATATATTATTAAGAAGTCCGTATTTGTTAGCTGTAACTACAGGCTCTCATTTATCTGCTAAGCTAGCATTAACTGTTGATGGTACATTAAGATATACTATTATAAAAGATGCAACCTCAAATGTAACTGTATTTGATATAGCGAGTTTATCAAGGGATTATTATGCAGCATCTCCAACTACTTTAGATACAGTTAGTATTTCTGCAACTTGGTATGCTTATGATGCAGTAAATGGAGGAGGTAGTCAATTAGCAACAGCCACAGTTGTATATACAGGCTATGAAGGGTACTCTAGTTTTGGAGCTGGGGTAAATCAAGACATTGATCCAGATGATTACGAATTAACAAACACAGGAGGTAGTCAAATAATATACCTCCCAGAAAGTACAGCAGGATATGCTTATGATATGAATAGTGGAACAGCAACCAAATCAACTATTAGTACTTCAGCAACAAGTGTAGCCGCAGCATCAGGTAATACTACTTGGACTATAGAAAGAATATGTAGTGCTAAATATACTCCTGTATTATTAACGTTTATAAATAAAAACGGTGTTCCTCAAGAGCAGTATTTCTTTTTAAAATCTTCTAAAACAATATCAACTAAAGCAGAAAAATTTAAAAGAAATATATTTCAATATACAGGGAATAGATATACAACTACTGATCACCAACAACAAACGTTTAATAAAAACGGAGTTAATAGATATACTTTAAATACAGATTATATTAGCGAAGCGTATGTAAATGTTATGCAAGATATTATGTTAAGTGAATATGTATGGATTAAAACAAGCGGATCAACAAGTTTAACAAAAGGCGAAACTAGACCTGTAAATGTAGTAAGTAATTCACTCGTTTGGAAAACATCCTTAAACGATAGGTTGATTCAATATACTTTGGATGTTGAAGATTCAAACGACTACATTAACAATATATTATAATGAAGCGTGAAGTACAATTATATATATCCAATACAAGAGTAGATTTATTTAAAGATGAAACAATAAGTCTTACTGATAGTATTCAAAATGTAAGAGATATATCAAAAGTATTTGCAACTTTTACTAAAACATTTACGCTTCCTGCTTCTTCTACTAATAATAAACTATTTAAGCATTATTATAATTTTAATATTCGTAATGCCTCCGATACTAGCCAGAGTGCTTTTGATGCAAGAAAAAAAGTAACAGCAAGAATCGAAATAAATCTAGTACCATTTAAAGATGGTAAAATAAAACTAGAAGGGGTTGATATGAAAAACAATCAGCCTTATGCTTATAGAGTTACCTTTTTTGGAAATACTGTAGATATAAAAGATGTATTAGGCGAAGATAAGTTGTCTGCTTTAACTGATTTAAGTAGCTTAAATAAAGATTATGACGAAGGAACTGTTAAAACCTATTTAACTACAAACCCATCCTCCTCTGATATTATAGTACCATTAATTACTCATACTCAAAGATTATATTATGATTCAGGGGAAACTACTCAAGATACAGGTAATCTAGCTACTACAGGTAATTATCATGGAGTAAGATGGGATAATCTAAAATATGCAATTAGAGTACATAATATAATAGAGGCTATACAATCTCAATATGCAGATATTACTTTCTCGTCTGATTTTTTTACTGAAACAAGTAACGATCAATATTCCAAATTATTTATGTGGTGTCATAGAAAAAAAGGTCAAGTAGAAAGTGGCTCACAAGTTACTGATTATCCAAATCTAGCTACAGGATGGACTGCAGGAGCTGGAACAGGAGGTAGTTCAATATTATCAAATCAAAATACTTTACGAATTACAGAAGATAATCAAACATTTGGAACAGCTTTTACTTTTTATTTAAACGAAGCATCAGGAAGTGGTACTTATGATTTACTAATTGAAAGGAATGGGTCAAGTTATTATAATCAAAATGGAATAACAGGCGATACTACAATTAATCTTTATAGCTTAAATGGAAGTCAAGTAGAGCAAGGGGATTATACTGTAACAATAACAGTAACCTCAGCAGTTACTTTTACAGCTTTAGTCTGGACTGTTACATCTCAAGAGCCATCTGAATCTGCTATTACAGATACTTATAGTACAGGATTTACTGCAGCAGCAACATTTGAGTTTAATGTACCTCAACAATTACCTGATATTAAGATTATAGATTTTCTTGCAGGAATTTTTAAGATGTTTAATTTAACTGCTTATGTAAATAGTGCAGGAACAATGGTAGTTAAAACATTAGATAGTTACTATACTGGAGGAACTACATACGATATTACAGAATATACAAACATAGAACAGGGTCAAGTTAATTTAGCTTTACCTTTTAAGCAAATAAGTTTTGGTTATGAAGAAACTGAAACATTTTTTGCAGCAATACATGATCAATTATTTGCTCAAAAATGGGGAACTGTAAAATGGGATGAGCAAGACCCTAATTTAGATGGAAGCGTATATAAAGTACAATTACCATTTGAACATCAAAAATATGAAAGGTTAATTGATATTGACGATAGCTCCAGTACTACTATTCAATGGGGATGGAGTGTTGATGACAACCAAGATTCATATATAGGTAAACCATTATTATTTTATCCGATATATAATTCAATGAGTGGTAATAATATTAGTTATGTAACTGAAATTGTTGATGGAAATTTTACAGCAGAAGATACAATTACAGGAAGTATTAATATACCTAGTAATGCTGTGGCTGTAGCATCTGGTACAAGTACAGCTAATATTAATTTTAAAAATGAAGTAAACGAATATACAGGGGATGAAACTTTTACAGGCACGCTATTTAATAACTATTATTCAACTTATATCTCTACTGTATTTGATGGAAGAAATAGATTAACAAAAGTAAAAGCGAAATTGCCTATGAATATCTTACTTAACTATACATTGGCAGATAAATTTAGAATAGGTGGAACAGCATATAGAATAAATAGTATAACAACAAACCTAACAACAGGCGAAGCAGATATAGAATTATTAAATATAACATAATGATAAAAAATATATTAGAATTATTGCCTTTTGTAAAAGGAGGATCAGAATTAATAGATATAGCAAAGGGTAAGTATAAATATCCAACTAGCTATATAGAAACATTTAAACTTATAAACAGAGAAATATGGCAAAAGAAGTAATAATAGAACTAAAAGCAAAAACCGATAATATTGAAAGAGAAGTTGAGGGGATTAATCAAGAAATAAAAACTCTTAACAAAAATGTAGATAAAACAGCAGATGGTTTTGAGGGTGTAGAGAAAGCTACTAAAGATACTGCCAAAGGAGTAAAAAGCATAGGAACTACTTTAAAAGCTATTGGTATAGGTCTTTTATTGGCTGCATTTACTAAACTAAAAGAAGTATTTGAGCAAAATCAAAAAGTTACAGATGCTTTTAATATTGCATTTGAAACTTTATCTATAGCTTTTAATGATTTCTTTAGATTTTTAGAAAATAATTTAGGAACAGTTACTGGATTCTTTTCAGATATATTTGAAAATCCAAAAGAATCGCTAATTGAATTTGGTACTGCTATTAAAAATAATATAATAGAAAGGTTTAATTCTTTCTTAGATACTTTAGGATTTTTAGCAAGTGCAGTAAAAAAAGTATTTAGTGGAGACTTTGCAGGGGCATTAGAAGATGTAAAAGAAGCAGGTAAAGAATCTTTAGATGTTCTTACTGGAGTAGATGATAGTTTTGATAAAACAGTTGAGACAGTTACTAGAGCTACAGGAGCTATAAAAGGATATGTTAAATCTACTGTAGATGCTGCAACAGAAACAGTTAATCTTAATAACCAAGTTCAAATTGCAGATGCTTTGCAACAAGGACTTATTGAAAAATACGATTTACAAGCCGAACAACAAAGACAAATAAGAGATGATGAGTCAAGATCAATAGAGGACAGAATAAAAGCTAATGAAAAGTTAGGAGAAATATTAGATAAGCAAGAGGAGGAGATGCTTAAAAATGTTAAGTTAAGAGTTGAAGCTGCAGAAAGAGAATTAGCTAAAAATGAGGACAATATAGAATTGAAAGTTAAATTAATAGAAGCTGAAAATGATTTAGCGGCAGTACAGGCACAGGTTGCAGGTTTTAGATCAGAACAGCTTACTAATATAAACGCTTTAGAAAGAGAAAGAATAGACCTTATAAAAGAAGCTAACGAAAAAGAGTTTGAACTTGAGATGGATAGGGTTAAAAATAAACAAATGGCAGTCAATGCTATAGCAGGTTTAATTAATAAAGAATCAGCTATAGGAAAAATAGCATTTATAGCAAAGCAAGGATTAATGCTGAAAGAGATGATGCTAACAGCTAGAAAAGCATTAACAGAAATAGCTGTTGAAAGTGCAGGAGCAGGAGTAGATGTTCAAAAAGGATTTACAGCTACATTAAAAGCAGGATTTCCAAAAAACGTACCCTTACTTATTGCATACGCTGCTCAAGCGGCAGGCGTTATAGCTTCTATGATTTCTGCTGTTGGCAAAGCTAAATCTGCTATACCAAATGCAACAGGTGTAACTGTATCAAGACCTGAAACACCAAACGCTCCATCAACACCTGCATTTAATATTGTAGGATCAAGTGCATCTAACCAACTCGCTGATGTATTAGCAGGACAACAACAACAACCTATTCAAGCGTTTGTAGTTTCTAATGATGTTACTACTGCTCAAGAGCTAGATCGTAATATTATTACAGGAGCAAGTATAGGATAAACAAAATAAATTAAATATTCGTTATAATAATATGAAGATAATAGAACTAATTTTAGGAGATGGTGTTTTTTCAGGAATAGAAGCTATTTCTTTAGTCGAAGCACCTGCTATTGAGGAGGATTTTATTGCTTTAAAATCTCAAGAAGTTAAACTTGCTGAAGTATCTAGCGAGAAACGAATCTTAATGGGAGCTTTACTAGTACCAAACAAACCTATCTATCGTAAAAACGCAGAAGATGAGTATTATATTTACTTCTCAAAAAAGACAATAGAGAAAGCATCCCAACTTTATTTAATGAATGGCAATCAAAACAATACCACTTTAGAACATCAACATAAATTAAACGGACTTACTCTTGTTGAAAGTTGGTTAGTTGAAGATGAGGTACATGATAAATCAAGAAAATATGGATTAGATGTGCCTGTTGGAACTTGGATGGGAGCTGTAAAAGTTAATTCTGAAGAAGTATGGGATGAATTTGTTAAAACAGGCAAGGTAAAAGGGTTTAGTATTGAGGGCTACTTCGCTGATAAAGCAGAAAGACCTAAAGAACCTATTAATGATTTTGAAAAAGAAGCAGAAGAAAAATTATCTGTGATCAGAAAAATAATAAGAGATGCTGAAAAAATTTAAAACACCATCAAGAACAAGTCCTAAAGGTAGTCGTAGAGCTTGTTTGTGTGAGGATAATACCTATTCGTCTAAATGCTGTAAGGGTAATTTAGTAAATCAAGGCATAGGCAGTATATAAAAATGCAAATATAAATTTAATAACGTTATAGTAATATGAAATCAACCGAAATTTTAAACAAAATCAAGACTTTTTTAGGAGATGAAAAAGTTGAGGATAAAATTGAGGAAACTCCAGTAGAGTTAGAAGAAACTCCTGTGGAGGAAGCTCCTGTAGAGGAAACTCAATTAGAAAAAGTAGAGTTAGCACAAGCTAAACTTGAAAATGGAACAATAGTAGAATCAGAATCATTTAAAGCAGGAGACGAAATCTTTATCGTAACAGATGATGAGAAAGTAGCAATGCCTGTTGGAGAATATGTAATGGAAGATGGTAAACTTCTTGTTGTTGAAGAAGAAGGAATCATTGCAGATTATAGAGTTGTTTCTGATGATGTACCTCAAAAAGAAGATGAGATGGCAGAAGAAAAAGAGTATGAATCAGTAGATGATGGCAAAGAAGCTGCTGTTGATGACTGGGCAGGTATGGAAAAAAGAATTAAAAATCTTGAAGATGCTATCGCAGATATCAAAAATAGATTAGGCGAAAAAGAAGATTTTGAAAAACTAGAGGAAGAAGTTAAGCAGCAGTTATCAGAAACACCTGCTACTGAACCTATTACTCACAATCCAGAAGTGGAAAAGAAATTCAATCTAAAGTATGCACAAAACAGAAAGCAAAACGCTTTGGATAGAGTGTTAAGTAAAATGTATAATAATTAAAATTAATTAAAAATGGCAAATCCAACTTATACCGCAGGTACTTACGCAGGTGAGTTTAGTGGTAAAATTTTAGGGGCAGCTTTGTTAAGTGCATCAACTTTAGATCAAGGTGCTATAACAATTTTGCCGAATGTTAGGTACAAATCTGTTCTGCAGGTAGGTGCTTGGGCAAACGTAGTTAAGGGAGCTAGTTGTGATTTTACAGCGACTGGTGCTTTAACTTTAACAGAAAAAGTATTAACAACAAAAGAACTACAGGTAAATGCAGAGCTTTGCAAAGGTGATCTAGTTCAAGAATGGCAGGCTTTAGAGATGGGATTCTCTGCTTATGCTGAAATTCCAAACTCTTTTGAGGATTATGTAATTTCAAGAGTAGCTGCTGAAGTAGCAAACTCTACAGAAACTTCAATCTGGCAAGGTGCATCAGGAGCTGATGACTATGATGGTTTTCAGGCTTTATGTGCAGGAGATGGAGATGTAGTAGATGTAGCTAAAACTACTGTAACTGCTACAAATGTAATTGATGAAATGGGCAAAGTAGTAGATGCTGCTAGTGCAAGTGTACTAGGAAAAGAAGATTTAACTTTATATGTATCAAACAATGTAGCTAGAGCTTATATTAGAGCTTTAGGTGGATTTGGAACAAGTGGTCTAGGTGCTGCTGGTATTGATAACAAAGGTACATCTTGGTATTCAAATGGAAATCAATTAACATTTGAGGGTATTCCAATTTTCGTTGCTAATGGTTTAGCTAGTGATAGAATGATCTTGACTTATAAATCTAACTTATTCTGGGGAACAGGTCTATTAGATGATAGAAATGAGGTAAGATTTATTGATATGGCTGACAAAGACGGAAGTAGAAACGTAAGAGTTATCATGCGTTGGACTGCAGGTTGTCAAATTGGTGTAGGAGGAGATATAGTATATTACTCTTAATAATTAATCATAAAAGGGGTAGTTAACCCTGCCCTTTTTTATAATACTTTATAATATGGCTTGTATATTAACTAAAGGGCGTGGATTACCATGTAAATCAGGGGTTGGTGGCTTAAAAGCTATTTACTTTGTTGACTTTGGTGGTCTTGGAGCTTTAACACAATCTGGAGGAGAAGTTTCTGGATTTGGAGGAAGTCCAACACTTATGAAGTTTGACATTAAAGGAAACTCAACGCTTGATACGACTGTGAACTCGTCAAGAGAAAACGGAACTACTTTCTATGAATCAAGTTTAGTAATGAACTTAACTTTTCAAGAAAAACAAACATCAGAAGAAATTAAATTATTAGCAATAGCTAGACCTCAAATAATTGTAGCTGATTATAATGGTAATTTCTTTTTATTAGGTGAAAATAATGGGTGTGAACTAACTACAGGTACATTTAGTAGTGGAGCAGCTATGGGAGATATGTCTGGTTATTCTTTAACTTTTACGACATCTGAACAAAACCCTCCATTATTTGTACAGAAATCTGTAATAGATGGTGCAACTGAAGGAACACAGATAACACCTAACTAACAAGGTTCTAACTTGTTTTCAAAAAAAAGAGGGGATATGTAATTCGTATCCCTTTTTTTTATATATTTGTTATAGTGTTTTCATGATTTTTAGTTTAAGGGGGAGGTTTTAATGCCTCCTTTTTTTATAGGCAAAAAATAAAATTTGTTCGTTATATTAGTATGATACATTTAACGACATCAGCTTCAAGTCAAACAATGAAAATAATTCCAAGAAGTTATGCTAGTACTGTCAGTATGATTTTAAGAGACGATTCAACTAATACCTCCACAACTTATAGTAGTATAAGTACTTCAACTGACAAAAATTATTTAGTAATTGCAAAGGCTTTAAGTCCTGTTTTAGTTGAAGGCAGATTTTATGATATGACAGTTAAAGAAGGTGCGAATATAATTTATAAAGATAAAATATTTTGTACAAATCAAACTATAAACCAAGAAAATAACGATTATTATAGTGTTAATAGTGGAGAATATACAACAGAAGATAGTTACGATAACGATTATATAATAATATGAAAAATAAAACCGAATTAAGTATTGTTAATTTAAGTGGTTATACTTCTCCTGAAGTAAAAGAGGTAATAGGTAAAGAATGGATTGCTTTTGGCAAGGATAACGACTATTTTCAATACTTGATAGATCGCTATAACGGAAGTCCGACAAATATGGCTATTATAAACGGAATATCTGAGATGATATTTGGAAAAGGCTTAGATGCTACTGATTCTCATAGACGACCAGACCAATATGCGTTTATGGTTTCTTTATTTAGGGATGAAGTTGTAAGAAGGCTATGTTCTGACTTAAAATTAATGGGTCAATGTGCAATACAGGTAATTTATTCAAAAGATAGGTCAAGAATTGTAAAATTAGAGCATATTCCTGTAGAAACTCTTAGAGCTGAGAGGTGTAATGAAAAAGGGGAGATACCTGCTTATTTTTATTGTAATGATTGGTCTAAATATAAAAGAAACATGGAGTTAAAGCGTATTCCTGCTTTTAATATGTCTAAGGAGGGCTTAGAAATAATGTACATTAAGCCTTATAGAGCAGGTTATAAGTATTATAGTCCGCCAGATTATGAAGGTGGTACTCAATATGCAGAGCTTGAACAAGAAATATCTAATTATCATTTGAATAATATTCTAAATGGTCTTGCTCCATCCATGTTAATTAATATGAATAATGGAACACCTGATCCTGAACAAAGGGAGATTATAGAAAAAAGAATTTACGAAAAGTTTTCAGGCAGTTCAAATGCAGGTAAATTCATACTTGCTTTTAATGATGATCCAGCTACAGCAGCAACAATTGACCCTATTCAGTTAAGTGATGCTCATAATCAGTATCAATTTTTAAGTGATGAGAGTTCTAAAAAGATAATGGTTGCTCACAGGGTTGTTTCTCCTATGTTATTAGGGGTAAAAGACAACACAGGCTTTGGTAGTAACGCAGATGAGCTAAAAACTGCCTCTATTTTGATGGATAATATGGTAATTAGACCTTTTCAGACGCTTTTAATCAATGCTTTTGACCAAATACTAGCTTATAACGATATAGCACTTCATTTATACTTTAAAACGCTTCAACCGCTTGAATTTACAGACTTAGATAATGTAACTGACCAAGAAACGAGAGAAGAAGAAACAGGAGTTAAATTATCGGAGGATAAAGACCATAAAGAAGCTACAGAGCTTGATAAGTTTATAGAGTTAGGAGAAAATGAAGAAGATTTACTAAAGGAATATGATTTAATTGATGAACATGAGGTAGATTATGATTTAGAAGATGAATTAGATGAAAAAATTAAGGAATTAAATAACGAAGTAAAATTAGCGTCTACAGGGAGGGCAAATAAGACAAAAAAAAGCGAACAAGATGGTAAAAGCAAAAAGAAAGAAAATGTTACTTATTTAGTAAGATATATGTACACTAAATCTCCTAAAACATTAGATAATACCAGAGAATTTTGTAGAAAAATGATGAGAGATAAAAAAGTATATCGCAAAGAAGATATTATTGCTATGAGTAAGATTCCTGTTAATGCAGGATTTGGTAAAAATGGGGCTGCTACTTATTCAATATGGCTCTACAAAGGTGGACCTCGCTGCAATCATCGCTGGACTAGAAAGATTTATGCTAAAAAAGATGGGGATTCTTTTAGAGATGCTGAAAGAATAAGTACAACCAGAGCAATAAGGGAAGGATTTAGACCTCAAAAGAATGATAAAAAAGTAGCTATAGCACCAAGAAATATGAAATATGAAGGCTATACTGCTGCATATTGGAAAAAGATGGGTTTCACTTATAGTAATAGATAAAAGATTATGGCAACAGTATTATTTATAACAAGAACGGATTTAGTTAAAAATTCTATCATTGATGGGAATACCGATACTGATTTATTTATTCAATTCATTAAGGTAGCTCAAGAAATAGAAATCAAAAATTATCTAGGTACAGCGTTATACGATAAAATAAGTACAGATATTAATTCAGTAAGTGGATTATCAGGAAATTACTTAACCTTAGTAAACAAATATGTGCAACCTATGTTAATATGGTACGCACAAGCAGAATATATCCCTTATGCTGCATATCAAATAAAATCAGGGGGGATATACAAGCATACAAGCGAGAACGCTGAAACGGTAAGTAAAACGGAAGTAGATTTTCTAGTTCAAAAGGCTAGAAACACAGCAGAATATTATACACAGAGGTTTATAGATTACATTAATAATAATAGTGCTTTATTCCCTGAGTATAGTCAGAATAGTGGAGGTGATGTATTTCCAGATTCAGACGCAACTTTTAATGGTTGGGTGCTTTGATATATAAACCAAAAGATAAAAATATAGTTAAACTTAAAAAGTTTTTAAATGATATATTGGGTACAAACAAATACATTAGAAGCAGAAATAACATACGAAACAAATAAATAATGGCTTTTGGCGATATATATAGTTCAACTTGGTGGGGCAGTCCTGAAGAAAATGGCTGGGGCGATATTTATTATGATTATACAACTTAATTATGGGGTACGGAAATATATACGAGGTTAGCTGGTGGGGAAGCACTAATGAGGCGAATGGCTGGGGATCAATATATCCTTTTAATGCTGATGCTTCTAATTTTAGAGCAGATACAACTTTAGTATTAGCAGATACAACATTATATACAGCCGATCAAACAGAATTTTAAAAAAAACTAAAAAATGAGTAAACAGACAGTAAATATAGGAACAAGTGCAAATGATGGAACAGGCTCACCGATAAGAACCGCCTTTGAGATTTGCAATGATAACTTCACAGAATTATATTCTAGTGGAACAACAGCTCTTGCTTTCAAAATACAAGGAACAGATTTTACAGGTTCTTTAATTGTAGGACATAGTACCACTGGTACACTTTCCGCAGCTACATACAATACCGCATTAGGTATAGGCGCAATGGATGCTATAACACAAGGTGATTATAACGTCGTTGTTGGTTATAACGCTGGTACTGCTATTACAACTGGTTCTTATAATATTTTATTAGGAGCTAAAGCTGGTGATTCTTTAACTACAGGTAGTACTAATATAGCAATAGGATACGAAGCTCTTCAGTATGAAGATACTGATGGAAAAAATGTAGCTATAGGTCATCAAACATTAAATGCTTTACGCGCAGGTGCAGATGCTTATAATGTCGCAATAGGATATGACGCTGGATTATTAGTTAGTACAGGTGTTGAAAACGTGTTAATAGGAGGTCTTACTGGTGACGCGCTTACAACAGGAGATTATAATACTGCTGTAGGTCATAAATCTTTAAGTGGAGAAGATACGGGTAATAGAAATACAGCTTTAGGTTATAAAACTTTAGAAGTTTTAAATTATGATGGTAATTCAGAAAACACTGCTGTAGGATATATTGCAGGGGCTGCTATAACTACAGGTCTTAGAAACACAATATTAGGTGCTCTTGCTGGAGATGCTATAACAACTGGTAGTGATAATGTGGCAATTGGAAGAGGTGCTCTTACTAATGAAGATACTAGTAGTAATAACGTTGCTATAGGATATGCTGCTTTAAATAGTCAAAACTCTGATATTAGTGCCCCATATAATGTGGCTGTAGGATACAATGCTGGTGTATTTGTTACAACAGGTACATATAATACTTTAATAGGTGGACTATCAGGAGATGCTTTAACTACAGGGGCTGGAAACGTTGCTGTAGGTTATTTTGCTTTATCTACTGAAGATGCTCATGGAAATAATACTGCTATTGGATATAGAAGTTTAGCTACATTAGATGCTGGAGCAGATGCTTATAATACAGCGGTAGGATATAATGCTGGTTTTGCAATGACAACAGGTGTAAATAATACATTAATAGGTGGTAGTGCAGGTGATTCTTTAACATCTGGTAGTTATAATATTGCTATTGGTAAAAATGCTTTACAAGCAGAAGATGCACACGGTAGAAATGTAGCAATAGGACACGCTGCGTTAGAAGATCAAAACGCTGGTGCTGATGCTTATAATATTGCTATAGGTTATCAAGCTGGTAAAGATGTTTCAACAGGTGTACGAAATACTATCATGGGAGGTTTAGCGGGTGATGCATTAACTACTGGTGATTATAATGTTGCAATTGGATACCAAGCTTTATCTGCAGAAGATACTGGTAATAGAAATACAGCTGTTGGATATAAATCTTTAGAGGCTTTAAACTATGATGGGGATAGTTATAATACAGGTTTTGGTTACGCTACTGGAATGAGTATTACAACAGGTATTAATAATACATTAGTTGGTGGTCTTGCTGGCGATGCACTTACTACAGGTTCTGATAATGTCGCAATAGGAAGATCTGCTTTAACTGCTAATGATACTGGTAGTAGAACTACAGCTGTAGGTGCTTATTCTTTATATAGTCAAAATCCAACTGGTAATGATTATTTTTATAATGTAGCATTAGGATATCAAACTGGTTACAATATAACAACTGGTTCACCAAATGTATTAATTGGTGCTTTTGCTGGTCATGATATTACAACTGGTACTAGAAACACGGTTGTAGGTTACGATGCTTTATCTTCAGAAGATACAGGTTCAAGAAATGTAGCTATTGGATATGAGGCTTTACAAGTTTTAAATTATGATGGCGATGCTTATAATGTAGCCGTAGGATATAATGCTGGTCATGATATTACAACAGGTACTAATAACACAATTATAGGCGGTTTAGCTGGCGATGCCTTGACTACAGGAGCTTATAATGTAGCTTTAGGATATGCTGCTTTATCTACTGAAGATACAGGTAATAAAAACATAGCTATAGGTTTTCAAGCATTAGTAAATCAAAATGTTGATGGAGATATATACAATGTAGCTATAGGACATAATGCTGGGGCAGCTGTTACAACAGGTACACAGAATACATTAGTTGGTGGTCTTGCTGGCGACGCTTTACAAGGAGGTGAAAGAAACGTTGCAATTGGTACTTACGCATTATCATCAGAAGATGGAGATGGGTATAACGTAGCAGTTGGGCATTCAGCTTTATTAAATCAAAACGCAGGGGCTACTGCATATAATGTTGCAGTAGGATATAGTGCTGGTTCGTCTGTTTCAACAGGTGTTTCAAATACTTTAATTGGTGGGCTAGCAGGTGATGCGTTAACTACTGGTGGTGGAAATGTTGCTCTAGGTCTTGGGGCTTTAGGCACAGAAGATACAGGTTCTAAAAACGTAGCTATAGGTACAAGTACTTTAGCAAGTTTAAATTACAATGGTAATGGATATAACGTAGCTGTAGGGCATGATGCTGGTTATGCAATAACAACAGGTATTAATAATACAATTATTGGTGGATTAGTTGGTGACGCTTTAACTACTGGTAGTGGTAATACAGCTGTAGGTTATAATTCATTAAGCACTGAAGACACAGGTGCTAAAAGTACTGCTGTAGGTTTTAAAGCTTTAAGATTACAAAATTATGATGGTGATGCTTACAATACAGCTGTAGGATACGAAGCAGGTGTAAATATTTCAACAGGTACTAATAATACTATAGTAGGAGGATTAGCTGGAGAGGCACTTACAACGGGTTATAGTAATGTATCGATAGGTAGAAATGCTTTATCATCAGAAGATACAGGTAGAGCAAACGTAGCTATAGGATATTACGCATTAGCAACTCAAAACAGTGATACAGCAAATTACAACACAGCTGTAGGTTATGCTGCAGGACAAAACGTTTCAACAGGTGTAAAAAATACTTTAATAGGAGGTCTAGTTGGAGATGCCCTTACTACAGGCTCTAATAATGTAGCCATAGGTGAAGAAGCATTATCTACAGAAGATACAGGTGGAAAAAATACAGCTATTGGAGGTAATGCTTTGAAATATCTAGATGCAGGAGCTGACGGTTACAATGTTGCTGTTGGTTATGATGCTGGTCTAGCTCTTACAACAGGTGTACAAAATACAGTTATAGGTACTTATGCAGGAGACGCTTTGACTACAGGAGCTTATAATGTAGCTTTAGGTTATCAAGCCTTATCAGCAGAAGATGAGCATGGTAAAAATGTAGCTATAGGTTGGAACTCTCTAGCCTCCCAAGATGCTGGAGCAGACGCTTTTAATGTAGCCATAGGTCATGAAGCAGGAGTTTCTGTTACAACAGGTACTCATAACGTATTATTAGGGGGGCTTGCAGGTGATGCATTAACAACAGGTTCTGCAAATATTGCTATAGGGTACGAAGCTTTATCTACTGAAGATGGGCATAGTCAAAACGTAGCTATAGGGTATCAAGCTTTAAAAATGTTAGATGCAGGAACAGCGGGTCTTAATGTAGCAGTGGGTCATCAAGCTGGTACAGCTATGACAACAGGTATTAAAAATACTATCATAGGTGGTTTAGCAGGAGATGCCTTAACTGCGGGTGGAGAAAATGTTGCAATAGGATATAATGCTTTATCTACAGAAGATGCTCACGGTAGAAATGTTGCTATTGGAAATGATACTTTAGCATCACTAGACGCTGGGGCTGAAGGTTATAATACTGCTGTAGGTTATGGAACTGGTTATGTAATGTCAACAGGTATTCAAAATACACTAATAGGTAGTTTAGCTGGAGATGCTATTACAACTGGTGGTAATAATATAGTTATAGGATATAACGCTGCGGCTTCTGCAGTCGATGTAGATAATGAAATAACTTTAGGTGATTCTAATATTGCCTCTATAAGATGTCAAGTACAAACAATCTCATCTTTATCAGATAAAAGAGATAAAACAAATATTAATACCTTAGATAAAGGACTAGAATTTGTAGATGCTTTAAAACCAGTCAAGTTTGATTGGGAAACAAGAGACGGTTCTCAAAAAGGTGTTAAAGATATTGGATTTATTGCTCAAGATTTACAAGAACTAGACGATGAATATACTAATTTAGTTTATGACAAAAATCCAGAAAGACTAGAAGCCTCTTATGGCAGACTAGTACCAATATTAGTAAAAGCAGTACAAGAGTTGTCTGCTGAAGTAAAACAATTAAAACAACAATTAAATAATTAAAATTATGAGTGAAGAAATCGAGTACACAGCAGAAGATGCTGCAAGAGATATCCCTGCAACAATGGAATCTGTTGAAATCGTTGAAAGAGTAAGAGCTATCGCTGAGGCTGATAGAACTGAAGATGAAAAAGGTGAGTTATTTAGAAACGAAGGTCATATTGTTATTAAAATGGCATTTGAAAACTTTGTATCTGCATTATCATCTGAACAAAAAGAAAAAATAGACGCTTTAGGTCTATAAATATTGTCTAATTAAATAAATAAAAATGTCTAAAATAACAGAAGAAGAACTAAAGACACTAACAGAACAGGAACAAAAGAAAGCAGCTATCGTACATGATTTAGGTGTTTTAGAAACTCAAAAACACTCTTTAAATCACTTCTTTGCACAAGTGGTAAAAGAGAATGAAGATTCTAAAAAAGAACTTGAAGAAAAGTATGGTAAAATTTCAGTTGATCTAAAAGATGGGTCTTATGAGGAAGTAGAGGACGAATAAAAATTTTAACATGAAATATAAATTTAATACAAGAGAGGAGTTAATAGAGATGTTTAACAGTATCTCAACTCCTCACTCACATAGTATCCAATTAGATGGAAATAGTGCAGAGATAGAATGGGATGGCGATACTCCAGATGGTTGGTCAAAATATGAAATAAAGAAATCTAAAAAAGATGGCAAATCTTAATCCTGAAAGTAAATTCAGTTTATCTATTAAGGAGATTATAGGAGCTGTAGTAGGTTTATCTAGTTTATTTGGTATTTATTTTACCATGCAAGGAAGTATTGCTAATGCTCAAGAATCAATAGAAGAACTTAAAACAAATTCAGTTCAAAAAGTTGAATTTACTTTTAAAGATGAGCTGATAAGAAATTCTATTGAAAAATCTCAATTACAAATAGATAATATTGAGGAAAATGTAGAGGAGATAAAAGAAGCTGTCAAAAAATTAGATGAGAGAATTTATCAATTAACTAAATAATAATGAGATGTGTAACGGTAATTGCCCTTTTTGTAACATTTGCGATTAATTCGCAAGTTAAAGATGATATTAGTGTAGTGCAGTATAGTGCAGAATTTGTTAAATCTAGCGAAATCTCATTAAATACTTTTAAGAATTATAATATTCAAACATTATATCTATCTAAAAATCAAAAAATATTCCAAAAAGAAAAAATTACATCTTTACCAACTATTATATTATATAATGATGGCGAGGAGGTATTAAAAATTGATGGTGGTATTTCAATGAAACTGCCTGATAATTGTATAGACCAAATAAACGAGCATATTAACAAAATATTAGAAACAAGATTTTAAATTATGGCAAGAAGAAAAAAAGTTAAACAATCAAAAGCAAAACAAGTATGGCAATCAATAAAAGATTATTTCAAAAACTGTTGGGATTCTGTTTGTTCTTATTGGTAATAAACACCAATGGTCAAGTAAACGAATTACCAGAAGATAAAACAAAAGAGCTAACAAAAGGATTTAAAACAAAAAAATTCTTTAATAGCATCTTTAAGTACAGCACTTTCTATGGAGCTTATTCACAAACAAATGCTATCCAAAATAATCAATCGTTTTATGTAGCACAAGACAATGAGTTAATAGAAACTACTCAAAAAACACCTGCTGATTTTATGATGACTTATGGATGGAGGAAATTAGCCAACTTTCAATATGAAGATAGAAATAGATTTTACAGAGGAGATGAAAATAACGCATCTACTAAAAGCAATATTGGGAATGTAAAAGGGCTAGAATATTTATTTCAATATTCAAAAGGCAGACAACAAGGGGATGAATTTGAAAACCAAGAAGCGTTTATCAGATACCTAGCTAAATGGTGGCTTATAAAAGGAGAATATAAAAAGAATGAATTAGTTGATCTTGATTATAAAAGTGCTGAAGCTCGAGCAAGATTCGCAATAGGTAAAAAACTATCTTTAAGTGTTGGAGCAATCTATAGAAATTATCAAAAAGCTTATGGGCATAATCCTATACAACAATATTTAGAAGATAATATGTGGTGGAATTTAGCCTATGATGAATTTGGATATACAGATCAGGTATTTGAAATGATTGATCCTTTTACTCAACAATCAATGGGATATGATTATCAATGGTTTAATCAAGATGGGGAGTTAGTTGCTTCTTCAGATGCTGATTTTAGAAACGGAGTATTTGAAAACTTAGTTAATGAATATAACGAAAGAGAATTAGCTAAAATTTCAGGTTTTGAGCAAGTTTCATTTATCGCTGGTTTAGACGCATATCATTACCGTAATAATTTCTGGCTACATATTTATGCAAATATTTTACCATATCATTATTTAATTTCAGGAGATGAAAGATATTCTTATAATAATTTTTATGGAAGTGATGATTATTTAGATTATTCAGCAGGAGGCGTATTAGGAATAAGAATAACAGAAAAAATAGGTCTCTATGGAGAAATAAATCTTCAGAGATATTGGGATAGAGAAATCCGTTCAATTAAAGCAGGTCTTAATATTAAAATATGAGAATAAGCAAACATATATCTTACAAGGAAGCAGTACACTCAAACACAGCAAAAAGGCGAGGAATAGATAATACTCCAAACGAAGAACAGTTATACAATATGACTAAAGTTGCTCATAATATATTTGAGCCATTAAGGTTATATGTAGGAGGAGCTATTAAAATAAATTCATTTTTTAGATCAGAAGAACTAAACAAAGCAATAGGAGGGAGTAGTAAAAGCCAACATTGTCAGGGATGTGCTATTGATATAGATGATATTTATGGGCATAAGACTAATTATGAAATGTTTGAATACATAAGAGAAAATTTAGACTTTGACCAACTTATTTATGAATTTGGAGATGCTACTAATCCTGATTGGGTTCATGTTTCCTATGTTAGCACAGGAGATAATAGAAACAGAGTATTAAGAGCTGTAAAAAACAATGGTAAAACTTCTTATCAAATATTTTGATGCAATTTTTTATAATATCATTATTTCCGACCTCTTGTATTGCAGGAATTAATTATTATCCCTCCAATGAAGAATATGACTATAACGAATTAAATATTTATTTATTTGTAATACAATTAAAATTTAAGTTCTATGAGCAAGAAAAAATTTAAAGATACCACAGTAGGTAAATTGCTTTTTGGTGCAGCAGGGGTTATTAATCCTACTTTAGCAAGCGTGTTGTCAGGCGTTACTTCACCTCAAGAAGCGATTGCAGAAATTACAAAGGCAGATGTTAGCCAAGATGACAAAATAAAACTTCAGCAATTAATATACGAACAACAGAATAAAGAAATAGAAGAAATTAGCGAAAGATGGAAAGCTGATTCAATGTCTGATTCTTGGTTAAGTAAAAACGTAAGACCATTAGTTTTAGTCTGGTGTATATGTATCTTTTCTTTAGCAGGTATTTTAGATAGTATTGATAATGTTCCTTTTCACATAAACGCTACTTGGAATGATACTTTTGAAAAGGTTATGATGGCAGTTGTATTAGCCTATTTTGGAGGTCGTACAACTGAAAAAGCAACAAGTTTATTTAAGAAATAATGTGTCCTCATTGTATTTTATATATTATAATAGCTTTTATAGTATTATATAAAAAAAAATAAATCCCTAATAATATATATATATATATATAAATAATAATAATTATTATTATTAAATAATAATATATATATAATATATAATATATATAAGAAAATAAAAAATTTTTATATCTTTACAAAAAAAAAGTTATGAATATTGAAGCAAAAATTACAAAATTAGATCATACTAAAGATACAAAGTATGATGTTACTATTAAAACCTACAAAGAAACTATTTCAGGGGTATTTGAAAAGCCAGAATTAAGATATTTAATTCAGCAAATAGACAATGCTATTGTATAATGCCTCGCAAAATCTCCAGAAAAGGACTTGTTAAAAAACTTGATAGGGTTTTTAGTGAGTATATAAGAACAAGATACGCTATGGGTGGAATGGTAAGATGCGTAACTTGTAACACTATTAAACATTGGAAAGAAGTTGACGCAGGACATTTTTGCGGAAGAAGGCATTATTCTACTAGATGGCATCCAACTAATGTACAAGTTCAATGTAAAAGCTGTAATGGATTCAAAGCAGGAGAAAATTATTTATTTGGTAAATACCTAGATAAAACTTACGGAATAGGAACAGCAGACGAATTAATTAAACTATCTAGAGAGATAACTAAATTCACAAATCAAGATTTAAAAGATATGATAAAATTATATGAAAAATAAAATATTTTTGTATCTTTATATATCTGTTTTAGTGTTCTGAAAAAGGGGGTTGGTTTCATATCAGCTCCTTTTTTTTTATTAACAATAGTTAAATATTAAATATTTTTTTATATCTTTAGAAAATGGAAACACCAAAAGACGAATTAATAGAATTGTATTACCAAAGAATAATAGTAATGCAAAATAGAATACAAGAATTAGAAACCAAATTAATAAATTATGATAGGAAAAATAAAATTTATAGAACCTAGAGGCGAATATACAAACGCTTCAGGAACATTTAACAAGTATCAAGTAACCTTTGATGATGGTAAAACTTTTCAATTTTTAGCTAGAGGTGAATTTAAAAAACAAGTAGGAGATACAGTAGAATACACCGTAACTAACGAAGAATATAAAACAGCAAAGCTAGTTTATAATCCTCAACCTACACAAAACAATAATAGGGAACAACTTATTGTAAGACAATCAATGGTCAAAGCATCGTGTGATTTTCATGCACATAGACCAACAAGCGACATACAAACTGTATTAGCAGATGCACAATTATTAATTAATTTTATAAATAAATAACAATGGGAACAGTAAAAGGAAAAATCAAGAAAATTACAGCTGTAGAACAGAAAAACGACTTTAGATTTAGAAAACTAATATTAGATACAGGAGGAGATTATCCACAAGTATTAAGTATAGACTTCACTCAAAATAATTGTGGTCTATTAGATGCTTGGAAAGTAGGAGATAGCGTAGAGGTTTACTACAATTTAAGAGGTAGAGAATGGGAAAAGGAAAAGAAAATTCTTTACTTTACAACTTTAAATGGTTGGAGAGTAGTAGAGGACAAAGGGGAGGTGTCAGGCAATGATCAATCTCCAGACAGAGACGACAATTTACCATTTTAATAATTGAGAGGATAGGGAAACTTATCCTCTTTTTTTTTATATTTATAGAATGCTAATAAACTTTGAAGAACACTCAAAAAAACTTAATGATTTTAGACAGGGTAAAGTTCCTGAAGCACTTAAACTAGGACACAAAGAATTTGATAGCCACTTCCGTTATGTACAAGGAAATATGAATTTTCTGTTAGGGCATAACAACGTAGGTAAAACACACTTTACTTTTTACTTAATGTTATTATATTCACTTAAACATAAAATTAGATGGCTCGTATTTAGTAGCGAAAACGAACCTTATTCATTAATTAAGAAACTAATAGAATTTATAGAGGGAAAACCAATAAATAAAATAGAACAAAAGGATTATGAAGATTCTTTAAATTTTGTTTATGATCATTTTAAATTTGTTGATTGTAATAAAAATTATACTTACAAACAATTATTAGCATTAGCATCCTCTATAAAAGAGGCTTGGGATTATCACGCTTTATTAATTGATCCTGTAAATTCTTTAAGAAAGAATATTAAAATGGGAAGTAATGCTTACGAGTATTCTTATGAGCAACTTACCGACATACGAATTTTCTGCAAAGAACATAACATCACTACTTGGATTTGTTGCCATGCGGTAACCGAAGCATTGAGAAAAAAACATACACCTAATCACGAATTTGGAGGACAAATAATGCCTTGTTCAATAGGAGATGCAGAGGGTGGAGCTGTTAATGCAAACAGAGCTGATGATTTTTTAATTATACATAGATATATTTATTCTCCAGATTCTTGGATGTACACAAGATTATATGTTGCTAAAGTAAAAATGCAGGAATTAGGATATAAACCAACCAGCTATGAAGCTCCTTTATTATTTAGGTCAATATTAAATAATGTAGGGTTTGAATTAGGTGGAAAAAATTTTGTAACTTATAGGAGCAAAAAACAATCCAAACTACTTTGACAACTTTAGAAAAAATAGCCAAGAAACATAAGGATTGGATTCGCATAGTTATTAGCTTTGGTGCGAAACCTGAAATAGCTAAAGATATTACTCAAGAGATGTATATAAAAATGGATGGTCTTTTAAAAAAAGGCTTAGATATTTCATACGGAAACCAGATTAATTACTACTATATCTATAAAACCCTTAAAGCTCTTTATTTAGATTTAAATAGAAAAGAGAAAAAGATTTTTAAAGTAGGAATCGAAGCATTAGAAAAATATATATCTGAAGAAGATCAAGCACTTCCAAAAGATATTAACTCAAAAATAAAACAATTAGACAATGTTTTAGATTCTGTTTTCTGGTATGATCGCAAAGTTTTTAATATTATAAGCTCAGGTACTTCAATAATGGAATTATCCAGAAAAACAGGAATTTCTTATTATTCGTTATATAATACATATAACAATGTTAAAAAGTTAATTAAAAATAATATAGAATGGGATTAGGGGATTTAATAGAATGGTTTACAAAAAAGACAGGAATTAAATGGCTTGTAAAAAAAATATGGAAAGATCATTGTGGATGCGACAAGCGAAAAGAAAAAGCAAATCAAGTCAAACTATGGTAACTAACGAAGACTGTATGGAACTTATGTCAAGGTATGAAGATAACTACTTTGACTTGGCTATTGTAGATACTCCGTATGGTATTGGCGAAAGTTCTAACGATAATAAAGGGCGTTCTAAACTTGCAAAGTCTAAAGATTACGGAAGTAAAAAATGGGATGATAAAGCACCAAATAAAGAATACTTTATTGAACTAAAAAGAGTATCTAAAAATCAAATAATTTTTGGGGCAAACCATTTTATTGAAAACATACCTAAAGCAAATAGTAGTTGTTGGATTGTATGGGATAAAGTTAATGGGGATAATGATTTTGCAGATTGTGAACTTGCGTATTGTAGTTTTAAAACTGCTGTTAGAAAAATATCTTTAAGGTGGCACGGAATGTTGCAACACAATATGAAAAACAAAGAGATACGAATACACCCTACACAAAAACCTGTAAAACTTTATGAATGGTTACTTATGAATTATGCAAAAAAAGGTGATACAATACTTGATACTCATTTAGGTAGTGGATCAATAGCAATAGCTTGTTATAATCTAGGTTATGATTTAACAGCTTGTGAGATTGACAAGGAATATTACGAGGCAGCAATTAAACGAATTAATCAGCATAAGGCACAAACAAAATTATGGTAAAAGAAGATTTAAAAAAGTGGAAAGACTTTCAGCAAAGAAAGGTTAAAAATACTATACAAAGAAAAGGTATTGAATTAATTTGTCGTTTACATGCTGAAATATTTGAGCATAAATACTATGAACCCTGTACCTGCAAAGGAGAAAAATATAGAGAATGGATCAGGGATATTGATAATCATATACTAAAAAACTATGCAAATAAGCAAAAATAGATGGAACTATAGCTTTAGAGAAGGAACAGATACAGAGAATAGATTTAAGATACTTTTACAATCAGAAGGATATCAGGTAAGGAAGTCCAACAAAATAGACGATATACATAAGCATATAGACTTCTATGTTAATGGGCATGGAGTAGATGTAAAAGGTAAAAGATATACTAATACAATCTGGCTAGAAATTCAAAATGTAAGAGGTAAAGATGGATGGCTGAAAGGAGAAGCGACCTATATTGCCTTTGATATTATAGACCTAAAACAATTTGTTTTCTTTAAAAGAAAAGATTTATTAGAATTTGTATCTCAATTTAAAGAAGAAACAGAAGATAAAAGAGAGCATTTAAAATGGTATTCCAGAAAAAAATGGAATAGAAAAGATAAAATAATAAAAGTAAAATACGAACACATTAAACATTTAAAAGTTAAATATTATGCCTATACCTAAACCAAAACAAAACGAAACTCGCAGAGACTTTGTGCAAAGATGTATGAATGATACAGTTATGATTAACGAATATAAAGACGCTAACCAGAGATTAGCTGTATGTTCTACTCAATTTAAAAATAAATAGCAAAAAGTTTTTTTATTTATTAACATTTGTTTATATTTGTATTATATTAATACTAAAACAAAACAAAACATTATGAAAAATAAGAAATTTTATTGGAACGAAGATACTTTAAGTCATTTTAAATTAACATCTTCATACCAAAGTAAAGATGAAACAATGGCTCAAATTTATGAGTTTGTACAAGATTGTTGTGATATAGAAGATGGAGAGACAGAAGAAGATTTGGCTATTGACTTAATTGAGCAAGTATATAGTTAATTAAAGGGCAAGGAAACTTGCCTTTTTTTTATATAAACAAAATGAAAATAGATAAAATATATTATTGGAATGAAATAGCTCAAAGATATTTACCTTGCGTTTGGAATAAGACCTTTGAATGTTATACTCCAGACTTACAGAAAAAAATAGAGAAAGTATGAGAAATTTAATTGAACAAGCATTTGACAAACTTGTAACTACTAAATCGATAGACCAAAGATTTATAGAATATTCAAAGAAATATCCTAATACAGCAGTAAGTTACAAAGGTATAACATATAAAAATGGTAAAACAAAATGAGAAATTTAATAAGAAAATATTTAGGGATTGAATTAGAGGACTTATTAATAGGATTATTTTTAATGATGCTATTGTTTGTAAGTTCTCTATTTTTATTAAAATTAGAATACTTAATCGATTTAATATTATGAGAAGAGCAGATCAAAAGTTATTATTCCTTTGTTGTTTTTTACTTCTTTCTATAATTAGCATAGTATCATACGAGCTAGGAAAAAAACATACTGAAGAAAAACCTCCAGAAATAATAGTTGAGTACATAGACGATAGGTGTTTATGTATTAAATGTGGTAAGCGAATAAACTTTCAGGAAGTACAACACTTAATACAGGAAATAAAATGAGAAATTTAACACAATTACAATATAACTCTGATATAGATTTAGTGCTTAATTTAATTAAAGACAATCCAAAATATAAAGAGCTTATGCAACCATTAATTAATATCTTCTTTTATGTTAATCAATTAGAATTAGAAAGAAGATCATTTGATAATGTTATTGATCAAGCAATAAACGAAAAACACAGAGCTATTAAAAGAGCAAGGAGAGTAGAAAAACAATTAGATGAAAAAAAGAAAATTAAATAGCAAGAATCCGAAGTATTGGAAAGAGACTAAAAAAGAAGAACCTGTAATAAAGGAAAGAAGATTAATAACAAGTACACCTAAAATAAAAGTGTATGCAATATTTTTATATGGATAGACAAGATGATTTTTTAAATCCACATGAACAAAAAGAATTTGAATGTCTTGTGTGTGGAACTCCAATAGATTATGAATATGAAACCTGTAGTGATGACTGCTTTAAAGCAAGTTTAATATGATTACATTATTAAATGGAGAAACTTTTTCAGAAAAATATCTCCTAGAAAAAATGAAGGATGATGAGTTCTACTATGGATATTTAGGTAAGAACGCATTAAGCTCCTCCTCAATTAAACTATTATTAGATAGTCCTAAAAAGTATAAGTATGTTACAGAGTATGGCTCTGAATCTACAAACGCTTTAGCTGCTGGGTGGTTATTCCATACTTGCATACTAGAACCAGATGTTTTTAATTCTCAAATCTTTGTAGATGTTCAAAGCAAAAATACGAAAGCATATAAACTAGCTAAAGAAGAACATGGAAAAGTATTTACTATGAAAGAGAAACATCAAGCAGAAAGATTAGCAGATGCTTTTTTAAGAAACGAACATGCACTACAATTAATTAGTGATTGTAATTTCGAGGTTTCTGCAATAGGAATGATAGGAGGTTACGCATTTAGAGGTAAAGCAGACGTATTAGATAGTTATAGAATTATTGATCTTAAAACAACAAGCGACCTAAAAGCCTTTCCTTATTCAGCTCGAAAATATGGATATGATGTACAAGTATATTTATATTGTGAGCTGTTTAATAAACCTTATGAAGAATTTAAGTTTATTGCAGTAGATAAATCTTCCTGTGATATTGGTATCTATGATGTATCGCAGGAGTTTTATAATCAAGGCAAAGAAAAAGTATTAAAGGCACTAGAAATATTTGAAACATTTTTTATTAACGGAGCAGACTTAGATAGTTACTGCATAAAAGATATATTATGATACACTCTTTATTAAGTAGATTAGCAATAGAAACTTGGAAAGATATTCCTGATTATAAAGGAATATATCAAGTAAGTAATTTAGGCAGGATTAGAAGTTTGAAATTTAATAAAGTTAAATATTTAAAACGAATATTAAATGCTAATGGCAGGTATTCAGTTAATTTATATAAACAAAAAAGAATGACATCTAATAATCGTGTTTCTGTTTTAATTGCAAAAGCATTTTTAAATCATACGCCTTGTGGTCATAAATTAGTAGTAGACCATATTGATAATAATAAATTAAATGACAAATTATATAACATACAAGTAATAACTAACAGAGAAAATTTATCAAAAGATAAAAAAAGAGGAACTTCTAAATATATAGGAGTTTGTTGGAGTAAAAGAGAGCAAAAATGGACATCTCAAATAAGAATTAATGGCAAAAAAAAAGGTTTAGGATATTACAAAACAGAACAAGAAGCATCTCAAGCATATCAAAATGAATTAAAAAAATTATTATGAAACAAGCAAAACAAATAGCTGAATACTTAACAGACATATCAGGAGTAAATGTTTTCGAGAATAGCAGGAAGCGAAAAAACGTAGAAATAAGAAGTCTATTAACATTTATATTAAGAAACCAATTTAGTATGGGCTATCACGATATAAAAAGATTCTATGAATCCAATAACAAAGACTATGATCATGCCACAGCAATATATAGTTATAAAAGTTTTGAAACATATAGAAAATATAATCCTAAATTAAATAAGTATTTAGATTTAGTTCTTCTTAAATTAAAAGATAAATCAAAACTGCAAAGAGCATTAATTAATCATATTGTTGATAATACTCTTGAAAAGGATTTAAAGAAAGTATTAAAATTAGTAGATACATTGCCTAATGGAGAAGAACAAACAAAAGAGAAAGCAACTGCCAGTATATAGTGGTGTACTTAAATATTTTCCTGATGCAATAGCTGAGGTGTCTAAAGTTTCAAGAGCAGGAAACGAACAACACAACCCTAAACAACCTCTACATTGGGATAGATCAAAAAGTACAGACGAACTAGACGCACTCACTAGACACCTACTAGAAGCAGGTAAAATAGATACAGATGGAATAAGACATTCAGCAAAGGTAGCTTGGAGGGCATTAAGCAACCTACAAAAAGAAATAGAGAATGATATATAACCAAGACTGTATGGAAGCTATGAAAGATATGCCAGACAATCAGTTTGATCTAGCTATTGTTGATCCTCCTTATGCTATTGGAGCAGATGTCGGACAAAATAGAGCTGCCGAAAGCAGAATAAGAGCAAAAGGTAAAAATAAATCAGGTAGGGGATGGAAAGAGTATAGAAAAACTAATTGGGATAATACTATCCCTCCAAACGAGTATTTTATTGAGTTGTTTAGAGTTTCTAAAATACAAATTATATGGGGGGGTAATTATTTTTCTTACTTATGGAAGTTTAGCAATTCTTTTATTATTTGGAACAAACAGCAAAGGGAATTTAGTTTAGCTGATGGAGAGTTAGCATGGTATTCAAAAACTAACAAAGCTATGAGGATATTTGATTTTAGTAGAGGAGGTGCTTTAGCTAACAATAAAAATAACGGAGGTAGGATACATCCAACACAAAAACCTGTAAAACTCTATGAGTGGTTGCTTATGAAATATGCTAAAGATGGAGATAAAATACTAGATACTCATTTAGGTAGCGGATCAATAGCTATAGCTTGTCATAATTTAGGCTTTGATCTAACAGGATACGAAATAGATAAAGAATATTTTGAAGAAGCAAAGAAACGAATAGAACAACATAAACAACAAGGCAGACTATGGTAAAAGTATTAGAACTGTTTGCAGGTAGTAGAAGTATAGGCAAAGCTGCTGAATCATTAGGCTACGAAGTTTTCAGCTCTGACTTAAACGACTTTGAGGGTATAGATTACTCTATAGATATATTAGAGTTTGATATTAGTAAAGTACCTTTCAAGCCTGATATTATATGGGCAAGTCCTCCTTGTACTTATTTTAGTGTAGCAAGTATTGGCAAGCATTGGAACAAAGACCATACACCTAAAACAGAACAAGCAGTATTCGGAGTTAAAGTAGTAAAGAAAACAATACAAATAATAAAAGAACTTAATCCTAAATATTGGTATATTGAGAATCCAAGAGGCAAATTAAGAAAATTAGAATTTATGCAATCTCTAGATAGAACAACAGTATGGTATTGTACTTATGGAGATACAAGAGCAAAACCTACTGATATATGGACTAATAATCTTAGATCAGCATTTAATCCTTATGGTTGGCAACCCAGAACTGAATGTTTTAATGGAAACAAAAACTGCCATCACGAATCAGCACCAAGAGGAAGTCAAACAGGTACACAAGGAATAAAAGGAAATTATAATAGAAGCAAAATACCAAACGAATTATGTTTAGAAATACTTAAAGCAATATGAAACAAAATATTGAAAACTAACGTTATATACTTGATTAATCAAGTTTTTTCAAGTTATGCACGGAGGTTCAAGAAACGGATCAGGTAGAAAACCTAAAGCAGATGAACTCAAACTAGTTGAGAAGTTAGACACTTTAATAGATAGAGATATTGTAGTTAAGAAACTAGGGGAGCTGGTAGCTAAAGGCGACATACGAGCTTTACAATTATACTTTAATTATAGGTATGGCAAGCCTAAAGAAAAGATAGATATTAATTCTTCTGAAGGTCTTAATATTAACTTTAAAGACTTAATTAAATTTAAGTGATTGAATTAAATCAAAAATATTCTACATTAGGTAATGATTCAAGATATTATGTAGTTACTGGAGGTAGAGCTTCTGGTAAATCTTTTTCAGTTAATTTAATGTTAGTTCTGCTAACATACGAAGCAAACCATACAATACTATTTACTAGATATACATTAACCTCCGCTTATGTCTCTATTATACCAGAGTTTATTGAAAAGATAGAGATGTTAAACAAATTTGATGATTTCCATATAACCAAAGACGAAATAATAAACATTAGGTCTGGAAGCAAGATAGTATTTAAAGGAATTAAAACCTCCTCTGGAGATCAAACAGCAAGTCTTAAATCTATTACAGGTGTAACAACATGGGTATTAGATGAAGCAGAGGAATTAACAGACGAGGAAACATTTGATAAGATAGACCTAACAATAAGAGAAACTAAAAACCAGAATAGAATAATATTAATTCTTAATCCTACTACTAAAGAGCATTGGCTATATAGGAGGTTCTTTGAGGAGAAAGGAATACAGGAGGGAAGCAATACACAAAAAGATAATGTTACCTACATACATACTACTTACAAAGATAATTTAGAGAACCTATCTAAATCATTTATAAAGCAAATAGAAGATATTAAAATACGCAGACCATTAAAATATAAACATGCAATAATGGGAGGTTGGTTAGATAAAGCAGAGGGTGTTATATTTAAAAAATGGAGTGTTGGAAAGTTCAAAAAAGTAGGGGTAAGTGTATGGGGTCAAGATTATGGTTTTAGTAATGATCCTACAACCCTTATAGAGACTAATATAGACACTTCTAATAAACGAATTTATTTAAAGGAATGCTTTTACTTACCCAGCTTAACAACAAGCGAAATAACACGCTTAAATTTAAAGCATACTAACAGGGGTTTAATAATAGCTGATTCTGCTGAACCTAGACTAATAAGCGAGATACGATCTAAGGGATGTAATATTAAACCAAGCATAAAAGGACAAGGCAGTATAACATACGGAATATCACTATTACAAGACTATGATTTAATAATAAGCGAGGATAGTATAAACCTCATTAAAGAACTAAACAACTATGCTTGGCTTGAGAAAAAATCAAACACTCCAATAGATAAATTTAATCATTTAATTGATGCAGTAAGATATGCTGTGAGCTTCCAATTAAAGAATGTTAATAGAGGAAAGTATGCAATTCAATAGTTTCTAAAACTTTTTATTTATTCGTTATATATATATGCAAGTAGAAGTATTAATACCTGATTCATTAAAAGAAATAACCTTAGAACAATATCAAAAGTTTTTAAAGATACAAGCTAACAACGAAGATGAAACATTTTTAGCTGTTAAAATGATAGAGATATTTTGCGGAATAAGAGGGGATATGATTATGAAAATGAAAGCATCTAGTATTAGAGAAGTAACAAATATACTAGCTGATATGTTTAATCAGAAGCCTCCGCTTGTAAAAGAGTTTACTATGAAAGGCGTAGAGTATGGATTTATTCCAAAACTGGAGGATATGACTTTTGGAGAGTATGTAGATTTAGATACATATATTGGAGATTATGAAAATATACATAGAGCTATGGCAGTTTTATATAGACCAATAACTCAAAAATATAATGACAAATATTTAATAGAAGAATATAAAGGGGAGGACAACCAGATAATGAAGGATATGCCAATGGATGCTGTACTAAGTTCTATACTTTTTTTTTATCATTTAGGGATAGACTTATCGAAAGCTATGCTGAACTCTTTAGAGGATCAGGAGAACAAGGATTTAGTTCAGCAGCTAACTTTGGAAAAAAATGGGGATGGTATCAATCAATTTTCGGACTCGCTCAAGGAGATATTAGAAGATTTAAAGATATCACTAAATTAAATATCCATGAATGTTTGTACGCATTAAGTTTTATGAAGGAAAAATCAGAGTTAGAATCAAAACAGATAAAAAGTAAATTTAAAAAATGAGCAATCAAGGAGTAAGAGGATTTTACCAAATTACAGAAACATTAAAAACACAACTGCTTGCTGATGAAAATGTTAATACTGTAACAACAGGAGATATAACTGAAATAGATTTATCTAAACAAACTATCTTTCCCTTAGCCCATATTATTATTAATAATGTTTCAATTCAAGAACAAGTATTGCAATTTAATATTACTGTTCTTTCTATGGATATTATTGATAAGAGTAAAGAAGCAACAACCGATATATTCAGAGGCAACAACAATGAGCAAGACATACTTAACACTCAATTAGCAGTAGTTAATAAATTACTTGGAGTATTAAGACAAGGAACACTTTATACAACTAAATATCAATTAGTAAGTGATGGTTCTGTAGAGTTCTTTTATGATAGGTTTGAAAACGAGATGGCAGGAGTTGCTTGTACCTTTGATGTATTTATACAAAATGATATAAACCTATGCAGTTAAAAGAAACAAGAGAGGCTTTAAATAAATTTGCTAAATATGTTATCCAACAAGCGAGAACTAATTTAACAAAAAACAAAGGGAAAAAAAAGCAGACCTCTAATTATACTAAAGAGCTTTATAATAGTTTAGAATATTTACCTTTTATAAAAGGAGATCAGATAGGTGTTAAATTCTTTATGGAGGACTATGGCGTTTTTCAAGATAGAGGAGTTAAAGGTGTTAAAGGAGGTTCTAGTTTAAGTAACTTTAGTTATAAGACAAGTTCTGATTTAATTGGACTTGAATATCAAACCTCCAATAAAGGAAAGAAATTAGGAATGTTTGGTAAATGGGCAAAATTTAAAAGGTATCAAGCAAGAGATAAAAAAGGCAGGTTTGTTAGTTATAAAAGTACAGGTTATGCTTTAGCAAATATAATTAAAAATTATGGTATTAAGCCTAGTATGTTTTTTACTAAACCTTTTGAAAGAGCATTTAAAAATTTACCTTCAGAACTACAAGAAAGTTTTGTAACTGATATAGAAAACGCAATATCTAAATAATGGCAACACATATATTATTAAGAAGTCCGTATTTGTTAGCTGTAACTACAGGCTCTCATTTATCTGCTAAGCTAGCATTAACTGTTGATGGTACATTAAGATATACTATTATAAAAGATGCAACCTCAAATGTAACTGTATTTGATATAGCGAGTTTATCAAGGGATTATTATGCAGCATCTCCAACTACTTTAGATACAGTTAGTATTTCTGCAACTTGGTATGCTTATGATGCAGTAAATGGAGGAGGTAGTCAATTAGCAACAGCCACAGTTGTATATACAGGCTATGAAGGGTACTCTAGTTTTGGAGCTGGGGTAAATCAAGACATTGATCCAGATGATTACGAATTAACAAACACAGGAGGTAGTCAAATAATATACCTCCCAGAAAGTACAGCAGGATATGCTTATGATATGAATAGTGGAACAGCAACCAAATCAACTATTAGTACTTCAGCAACAAGTGTAGCCGCAGCATCAGGTAATACTACTTGGACTATAGAAAGAATATGTAGTGCTAAATATACTCCTGTATTATTAACGTTTATAAATAAAAACGGTGTTCCTCAAGAGCAGTATTTCTTTTTAAAATCTTCTAAAACAATATCAACTAAAGCAGAAAAATTTAAAAGAAATATATTTCAATATACAGGGAATAGATATACAACTACTGATCACCAACAACAAACGTTTAATAAAAACGGAGTTAATAGATATACTTTAAATACAGATTATATTAGCGAAGCGTATGTAAATGTTATGCAAGATATTATGTTAAGTGAATATGTATGGATTAAAACAAGCGGATCAACAAGTTTAACAAAAGGCGAAACTAGACCTGTAAATGTAGTAAGTAATTCACTCGTTTGGAAAACATCCTTAAACGATAGGTTGATTCAATATACTTTGGATGTTGAAGATTCAAACGACTACATTAACAATATATTATAATGAAGCGTGAAGTACAATTATATATATCCAATACAAGAGTAGATTTATTTAAAGATGAAACAATAAGTCTTACTGATAGTATTCAAAATGTAAGAGATATATCAAAAGTATTTGCAACTTTTACTAAAACATTTACGCTTCCTGCTTCTTCTACTAATAATAAACTATTTAAGCATTATTATAATTTTAATATTCGTAATGCCTCCGATACTAGCCAGAGTGCTTTTGATGCAAGAAAAAAAGTAACAGCAAGAATCGAAATAAATCTAGTACCATTTAAAGATGGTAAAATAAAACTAGAAGGGGTTGATATGAAAAACAATCAGCCTTATGCTTATAGAGTTACCTTTTTTGGAAATACTGTAGATATAAAAGATGTATTAGGCGAAGATAAGTTGTCTGCTTTAACTGATTTAAGTAGCTTAAATAAAGATTATGACGAAGGAACTGTTAAAACCTATTTAACTACAAACCCATCCTCCTCTGATATTATAGTACCATTAATTACTCATACTCAAAGATTATATTATGATTCAGGGGAAACTACTCAAGATACAGGTAATCTAGCTACTACAGGTAATTATCATGGAGTAAGATGGGATAATCTAAAATATGCAATTAGAGTACATAATATAATAGAGGCTATACAATCTCAATATGCAGATATTACTTTCTCGTCTGATTTTTTTACTGAAACAAGTAACGATCAATATTCCAAATTATTTATGTGGTGTCATAGAAAAAAAGGTCAAGTAGAAAGTGGCTCACAAGTTACTGATTATCCAAATCTAGCTACAGGATGGACTGCAGGAGCTGGAACAGGAGGTAGTTCAATATTATCAAATCAAAATACTTTACGAATTACAGAAGATAATCAAACATTTGGAACAGCTTTTACTTTTTATTTAAACGAAGCATCAGGAAGTGGTACTTATGATTTACTAATTGAAAGGAATGGGTCAAGTTATTATAATCAAAATGGAATAACAGGCGATACTACAATTAATCTTTATAGCTTAAATGGAAGTCAAGTAGAGCAAGGGGATTATACTGTAACAATAACAGTAACCTCAGCAGTTACTTTTACAGCTTTAGTCTGGACTGTTACATCTCAAGAGCCATCTGAATCTGCTATTACAGATACTTATAGTACAGGATTTACTGCAGCAGCAACATTTGAGTTTAATGTACCTCAACAATTACCTGATATTAAGATTATAGATTTTCTTGCAGGAATTTTTAAGATGTTTAATTTAACTGCTTATGTAAATAGTGCAGGAACAATGGTAGTTAAAACATTAGATAGTTACTATACTGGAGGAACTACATACGATATTACAGAATATACAAACATAGAACAGGGTCAAGTTAATTTAGCTTTACCTTTTAAGCAAATAAGTTTTGGTTATGAAGAAACTGAAACATTTTTTGCAGCAATACATGATCAATTATTTGCTCAAAAATGGGGAACTGTAAAATGGGATGAGCAAGACCCTAATTTAGATGGAAGCGTATATAAAGTACAATTACCATTTGAACATCAAAAATATGAAAGGTTAATTGATATTGACGATAGCTCCAGTACTACTATTCAATGGGGATGGAGTGTTGATGACAACCAAGATTCATATATAGGTAAACCATTATTATTTTATCCGATATATAATTCAATGAGTGGTAATAATATTAGTTATGTAACTGAAATTGTTGATGGAAATTTTACAGCAGAAGATACAATTACAGGAAGTATTAATATACCTAGTAATGCTGTGGCTGTAGCATCTGGTACAAGTACAGCTAATATTAATTTTAAAAATGAAGTAAACGAATATACAGGGGATGAAACTTTTACAGGCACGCTATTTAATAACTATTATTCAACTTATATCTCTACTGTATTTGATGGAAGAAATAGATTAACAAAAGTAAAAGCGAAATTGCCTATGAATATCTTACTTAACTATACATTGGCAGATAAATTTAGAATAGGTGGAACAGCATATAGAATAAATAGTATAACAACAAACCTAACAACAGGCGAAGCAGATATAGAATTATTAAATATAACATAATGATAAAAAATATATTAGAATTATTGCCTTTTGTAAAAGGAGGATCAGAATTAATAGATATAGCAAAGGGTAAGTATAAATATCCAACTAGCTATATAGAAACATTTAAACTTATAAACAGAGAAATATGGCAAAAGAAGTAATAATAGAACTAAAAGCAAAAACCGATAATATTGAAAGAGAAGTTGAGGGGATTAATCAAGAAATAAAAACTCTTAACAAAAATGTAGATAAAACAGCAGATGGTTTTGAGGGTGTAGAGAAAGCTACTAAAGATACTGCCAAAGGAGTAAAAAGCATAGGAACTACTTTAAAAGCTATTGGTATAGGTCTTTTATTGGCTGCATTTACTAAACTAAAAGAAGTATTTGAGCAAAATCAAAAAGTTACAGATGCTTTTAATATTGCATTTGAAACTTTATCTATAGCTTTTAATGATTTCTTTAGATTTTTAGAAAATAATTTAGGAACAGTTACTGGATTCTTTTCAGATATATTTGAAAATCCAAAAGAATCGCTAATTGAATTTGGTACTGCTATTAAAAATAATATAATAGAAAGGTTTAATTCTTTCTTAGATACTTTAGGATTTTTAGCAAGTGCAGTAAAAAAAGTATTTAGTGGAGACTTTGCAGGGGCATTAGAAGATGTAAAAGAAGCAGGTAAAGAATCTTTAGATGTTCTTACTGGAGTAGATGATAGTTTTGATAAAACAGTTGAGACAGTTACTAGAGCTACAGGAGCTATAAAAGGATATGTTAAATCTACTGTAGATGCTGCAACAGAAACAGTTAATCTTAATAACCAAGTTCAAATTGCAGATGCTTTGCAACAAGGACTTATTGAAAAATACGATTTACAAGCCGAACAACAAAGACAAATAAGAGATGATGAGTCAAGATCAATAGAGGACAGAATAAAAGCTAATGAAAAGTTAGGAGAAATATTAGATAAGCAAGAGGAGGAGATGCTTAAAAATGTTAAGTTAAGAGTTGAAGCTGCAGAAAGAGAATTAGCTAAAAATGAGGACAATATAGAATTGAAAGTTAAATTAATAGAAGCTGAAAATGATTTAGCGGCAGTACAGGCACAGGTTGCAGGTTTTAGATCAGAACAGCTTACTAATATAAACGCTTTAGAAAGAGAAAGAATAGACCTTATAAAAGAAGCTAACGAAAAAGAGTTTGAACTTGAGATGGATAGGGTTAAAAATAAACAAATGGCAGTCAATGCTATAGCAGGTTTAATTAATAAAGAATCAGCTATAGGAAAAATAGCATTTATAGCAAAGCAAGGATTAATGCTGAAAGAGATGATGCTAACAGCTAGAAAAGCATTAACAGAAATAGCTGTTGAAAGTGCAGGAGCAGGAGTAGATGTTCAAAAAGGATTTACAGCTACATTAAAAGCAGGATTTCCAAAAAACGTACCCTTACTTATTGCATACGCTGCTCAAGCGGCAGGCGTTATAGCTTCTATGATTTCTGCTGTTGGCAAAGCTAAATCTGCTATACCAAATGCAACAGGTGTAACTGTATCAAGACCTGAAACACCAAACGCTCCATCAACACCTGCATTTAATATTGTAGGATCAAGTGCATCTAACCAACTCGCTGATGTATTAGCAGGACAACAACAACAACCTATTCAAGCGTTTGTAGTTTCTAATGATGTTACTACTGCTCAAGAGCTAGATCGTAATATTATTACAGGAGCAAGTATAGGATAAACAAAATAAATTAAATATTCGTTATAATAATATGAAGATAATAGAACTAATTTTAGGAGATGGTGTTTTTTCAGGAATAGAAGCTATTTCTTTAGTCGAAGCACCTGCTATTGAGGAGGATTTTATTGCTTTAAAATCTCAAGAAGTTAAACTTGCTGAAGTATCTAGCGAGAAACGAATCTTAATGGGAGCTTTACTAGTACCAAACAAACCTATCTATCGTAAAAACGCAGAAGATGAGTATTATATTTACTTCTCAAAAAAGACAATAGAGAAAGCATCCCAACTTTATTTAATGAATGGCAATCAAAACAATACCACTTTAGAACATCAACATAAATTAAACGGACTTACTCTTGTTGAAAGTTGGTTAGTTGAAGATGAGGTACATGATAAATCAAGAAAATATGGATTAGATGTGCCTGTTGGAACTTGGATGGGAGCTGTAAAAGTTAATTCTGAAGAAGTATGGGATGAATTTGTTAAAACAGGCAAGGTAAAAGGGTTTAGTATTGAGGGCTACTTCGCTGATAAAGCAGAAAGACCTAAAGAACCTATTAATGATTTTGAAAAAGAAGCAGAAGAAAAATTATCTGTGATCAGAAAAATAATAAGAGATGCTGAAAAAATTTAAAACACCATCAAGAACAAGTCCTAAAGGTAGTCGTAGAGCTTGTTTGTGTGAGGATAATACCTATTCGTCTAAATGCTGTAAGGGTAATTTAGTAAATCAAGGCATAGGCAGTATATAAAAATGCAAATATAAATTTAATAACGTTATAGTAATATGAAATCAACCGAAATTTTAAACAAAATCAAGACTTTTTTAGGAGATGAAAAAGTTGAGGATAAAATTGAGGAAACTCCAGTAGAGTTAGAAGAAACTCCTGTGGAGGAAGCTCCTGTAGAGGAAACTCAATTAGAAAAAGTAGAGTTAGCACAAGCTAAACTTGAAAATGGAACAATAGTAGAATCAGAATCATTTAAAGCAGGAGACGAAATCTTTATCGTAACAGATGATGAGAAAGTAGCAATGCCTGTTGGAGAATATGTAATGGAAGATGGTAAACTTCTTGTTGTTGAAGAAGAAGGAATCATTGCAGATTATAGAGTTGTTTCTGATGATGTACCTCAAAAAGAAGATGAGATGGCAGAAGAAAAAGAGTATGAATCAGTAGATGATGGCAAAGAAGCTGCTGTTGATGACTGGGCAGGTATGGAAAAAAGAATTAAAAATCTTGAAGATGCTATCGCAGATATCAAAAATAGATTAGGCGAAAAAGAAGATTTTGAAAAACTAGAGGAAGAAGTTAAGCAGCAGTTATCAGAAACACCTGCTACTGAACCTATTACTCACAATCCAGAAGTGGAAAAGAAATTCAATCTAAAGTATGCACAAAACAGAAAGCAAAACGCTTTGGATAGAGTGTTAAGTAAAATGTATAATAATTAAAATTAATTAAAAATGGCAAATCCAACTTATACCGCAGGTACTTACGCAGGTGAGTTTAGTGGTAAAATTTTAGGGGCAGCTTTGTTAAGTGCATCAACTTTAGATCAAGGTGCTATAACAATTTTGCCGAATGTTAGGTACAAATCTGTTCTGCAGGTAGGTGCTTGGGCAAACGTAGTTAAGGGAGCTAGTTGTGATTTTACAGCGACTGGTGCTTTAACTTTAACAGAAAAAGTATTAACAACAAAAGAACTACAGGTAAATGCAGAGCTTTGCAAAGGTGATCTAGTTCAAGAATGGCAGGCTTTAGAGATGGGATTCTCTGCTTATGCTGAAATTCCAAACTCTTTTGAGGATTATGTAATTTCAAGAGTAGCTGCTGAAGTAGCAAACTCTACAGAAACTTCAATCTGGCAAGGTGCATCAGGAGCTGATGACTATGATGGTTTTCAGGCTTTATGTGCAGGAGATGGAGATGTAGTAGATGTAGCTAAAACTACTGTAACTGCTACAAATGTAATTGATGAAATGGGCAAAGTAGTAGATGCTGCTAGTGCAAGTGTACTAGGAAAAGAAGATTTAACTTTATATGTATCAAACAATGTAGCTAGAGCTTATATTAGAGCTTTAGGTGGATTTGGAACAAGTGGTCTAGGTGCTGCTGGTATTGATAACAAAGGTACATCTTGGTATTCAAATGGAAATCAATTAACATTTGAGGGTATTCCAATTTTCGTTGCTAATGGTTTAGCTAGTGATAGAATGATCTTGACTTATAAATCTAACTTATTCTGGGGAACAGGTCTATTAGATGATAGAAATGAGGTAAGATTTATTGATATGGCTGACAAAGACGGAAGTAGAAACGTAAGAGTTATCATGCGTTGGACTGCAGGTTGTCAAATTGGTGTAGGAGGAGATATAGTATATTACTCTTAATAATTAATCATAAAAGGGGTAGTTAACCCTGCCCTTTTTTATAATACTTTATAATATGGCTTGTATATTAACTAAAGGGCGTGGATTACCATGTAAATCAGGGGTTGGTGGCTTAAAAGCTATTTACTTTGTTGACTTTGGTGGTCTTGGAGCTTTAACACAATCTGGAGGAGAAGTTTCTGGATTTGGAGGAAGTCCAACACTTATGAAGTTTGACATTAAAGGAAACTCAACGCTTGATACGACTGTGAACTCGTCAAGAGAAAACGGAACTACTTTCTATGAATCAAGTTTAGTAATGAACTTAACTTTTCAAGAAAAACAAACATCAGAAGAAATTAAATTATTAGCAATAGCTAGACCTCAAATAATTGTAGCTGATTATAATGGTAATTTCTTTTTATTAGGTGAAAATAATGGGTGTGAACTAACTACAGGTACATTTAGTAGTGGAGCAGCTATGGGAGATATGTCTGGTTATTCTTTAACTTTTACGACATCTGAACAAAACCCTCCATTATTTGTACAGAAATCTGTAATAGATGGTGCAACTGAAGGAACACAGATAACACCTAACTAACAAGGTTCTAACTTGTTTTCAAAAAAAAGAGGGGATATGTAATTCGTATCCCTTTTTTTTATATATTTGTTATAGTGTTTTCATGATTTTTAGTTTAAGGGGGAGGTTTTAATGCCTCCTTTTTTTATAGGCAAAAAATAAAATTTGTTCGTTATATTAGTATGATACATTTAACGACATCAGCTTCAAGTCAAACAATGAAAATAATTCCAAGAAGTTATGCTAGTACTGTCAGTATGATTTTAAGAGACGATTCAACTAATACCTCCACAACTTATAGTAGTATAAGTACTTCAACTGACAAAAATTATTTAGTAATTGCAAAGGCTTTAAGTCCTGTTTTAGTTGAAGGCAGATTTTATGATATGACAGTTAAAGAAGGTGCGAATATAATTTATAAAGATAAAATATTTTGTACAAATCAAACTATAAACCAAGAAAATAACGATTATTATAGTGTTAATAGTGGAGAATATACAACAGAAGATAGTTACGATAACGATTATATAATAATATGAAAAATAAAACCGAATTAAGTATTGTTAATTTAAGTGGTTATACTTCTCCTGAAGTAAAAGAGGTAATAGGTAAAGAATGGATTGCTTTTGGCAAGGATAACGACTATTTTCAATACTTGATAGATCGCTATAACGGAAGTCCGACAAATATGGCTATTATAAACGGAATATCTGAGATGATATTTGGAAAAGGCTTAGATGCTACTGATTCTCATAGACGACCAGACCAATATGCGTTTATGGTTTCTTTATTTAGGGATGAAGTTGTAAGAAGGCTATGTTCTGACTTAAAATTAATGGGTCAATGTGCAATACAGGTAATTTATTCAAAAGATAGGTCAAGAATTGTAAAATTAGAGCATATTCCTGTAGAAACTCTTAGAGCTGAGAGGTGTAATGAAAAAGGGGAGATACCTGCTTATTTTTATTGTAATGATTGGTCTAAATATAAAAGAAACATGGAGTTAAAGCGTATTCCTGCTTTTAATATGTCTAAGGAGGGCTTAGAAATAATGTACATTAAGCCTTATAGAGCAGGTTATAAGTATTATAGTCCGCCAGATTATGAAGGTGGTACTCAATATGCAGAGCTTGAACAAGAAATATCTAATTATCATTTGAATAATATTCTAAATGGTCTTGCTCCATCCATGTTAATTAATATGAATAATGGAACACCTGATCCTGAACAAAGGGAGATTATAGAAAAAAGAATTTACGAAAAGTTTTCAGGCAGTTCAAATGCAGGTAAATTCATACTTGCTTTTAATGATGATCCAGCTACAGCAGCAACAATTGACCCTATTCAGTTAAGTGATGCTCATAATCAGTATCAATTTTTAAGTGATGAGAGTTCTAAAAAGATAATGGTTGCTCACAGGGTTGTTTCTCCTATGTTATTAGGGGTAAAAGACAACACAGGCTTTGGTAGTAACGCAGATGAGCTAAAAACTGCCTCTATTTTGATGGATAATATGGTAATTAGACCTTTTCAGACGCTTTTAATCAATGCTTTTGACCAAATACTAGCTTATAACGATATAGCACTTCATTTATACTTTAAAACGCTTCAACCGCTTGAATTTACAGACTTAGATAATGTAACTGACCAAGAAACGAGAGAAGAAGAAACAGGAGTTAAATTATCGGAGGATAAAGACCATAAAGAAGCTACAGAGCTTGATAAGTTTATAGAGTTAGGAGAAAATGAAGAAGATTTACTAAAGGAATATGATTTAATTGATGAACATGAGGTAGATTATGATTTAGAAGATGAATTAGATGAAAAAATTAAGGAATTAAATAACGAAGTAAAATTAGCGTCTACAGGGAGGGCAAATAAGACAAAAAAAAGCGAACAAGATGGTAAAAGCAAAAAGAAAGAAAATGTTACTTATTTAGTAAGATATATGTACACTAAATCTCCTAAAACATTAGATAATACCAGAGAATTTTGTAGAAAAATGATGAGAGATAAAAAAGTATATCGCAAAGAAGATATTATTGCTATGAGTAAGATTCCTGTTAATGCAGGATTTGGTAAAAATGGGGCTGCTACTTATTCAATATGGCTCTACAAAGGTGGACCTCGCTGCAATCATCGCTGGACTAGAAAGATTTATGCTAAAAAAGATGGGGATTCTTTTAGAGATGCTGAAAGAATAAGTACAACCAGAGCAATAAGGGAAGGATTTAGACCTCAAAAGAATGATAAAAAAGTAGCTATAGCACCAAGAAATATGAAATATGAAGGCTATACTGCTGCATATTGGAAAAAGATGGGTTTCACTTATAGTAATAGATAAAAGATTATGGCAACAGTATTATTTATAACAAGAACGGATTTAGTTAAAAATTCTATCATTGATGGGAATACCGATACTGATTTATTTATTCAATTCATTAAGGTAGCTCAAGAAATAGAAATCAAAAATTATCTAGGTACAGCGTTATACGATAAAATAAGTACAGATATTAATTCAGTAAGTGGATTATCAGGAAATTACTTAACCTTAGTAAACAAATATGTGCAACCTATGTTAATATGGTACGCACAAGCAGAATATATCCCTTATGCTGCATATCAAATAAAATCAGGGGGGATATACAAGCATACAAGCGAGAACGCTGAAACGGTAAGTAAAACGGAAGTAGATTTTCTAGTTCAAAAGGCTAGAAACACAGCAGAATATTATACACAGAGGTTTATAGATTACATTAATAATAATAGTGCTTTATTCCCTGAGTATAGTCAGAATAGTGGAGGTGATGTATTTCCAGATTCAGACGCAACTTTTAATGGTTGGGTGCTTTGATATATAAACCAAAAGATAAAAATATAGTTAAACTTAAAAAGTTTTTAAATGATATATTGGGTACAAACAAATACATTAGAAGCAGAAATAACATACGAAACAAATAAATAATGGCTTTTGGCGATATATATAGTTCAACTTGGTGGGGCAGTCCTGAAGAAAATGGCTGGGGCGATATTTATTATGATTATACAACTTAATTATGGGGTACGGAAATATATACGAGGTTAGCTGGTGGGGAAGCACTAATGAGGCGAATGGCTGGGGATCAATATATCCTTTTAATGCTGATGCTTCTAATTTTAGAGCAGATACAACTTTAGTATTAGCAGATACAACATTATATACAGCCGATCAAACAGAATTTTAAAAAAAACTAAAAAATGAGTAAACAGACAGTAAATATAGGAACAAGTGCAAATGATGGAACAGGCTCACCGATAAGAACCGCCTTTGAGATTTGCAATGATAACTTCACAGAATTATATTCTAGTGGAACAACAGCTCTTGCTTTCAAAATACAAGGAACAGATTTTACAGGTTCTTTAATTGTAGGACATAGTACCACTGGTACACTTTCCGCAGCTACATACAATACCGCATTAGGTATAGGCGCAATGGATGCTATAACACAAGGTGATTATAACGTCGTTGTTGGTTATAACGCTGGTACTGCTATTACAACTGGTTCTTATAATATTTTATTAGGAGCTAAAGCTGGTGATTCTTTAACTACAGGTAGTACTAATATAGCAATAGGATACGAAGCTCTTCAGTATGAAGATACTGATGGAAAAAATGTAGCTATAGGTCATCAAACATTAAATGCTTTACGCGCAGGTGCAGATGCTTATAATGTCGCAATAGGATATGACGCTGGATTATTAGTTAGTACAGGTGTTGAAAACGTGTTAATAGGAGGTCTTACTGGTGACGCGCTTACAACAGGAGATTATAATACTGCTGTAGGTCATAAATCTTTAAGTGGAGAAGATACGGGTAATAGAAATACAGCTTTAGGTTATAAAACTTTAGAAGTTTTAAATTATGATGGTAATTCAGAAAACACTGCTGTAGGATATATTGCAGGGGCTGCTATAACTACAGGTCTTAGAAACACAATATTAGGTGCTCTTGCTGGAGATGCTATAACAACTGGTAGTGATAATGTGGCAATTGGAAGAGGTGCTCTTACTAATGAAGATACTAGTAGTAATAACGTTGCTATAGGATATGCTGCTTTAAATAGTCAAAACTCTGATATTAGTGCCCCATATAATGTGGCTGTAGGATACAATGCTGGTGTATTTGTTACAACAGGTACATATAATACTTTAATAGGTGGACTATCAGGAGATGCTTTAACTACAGGGGCTGGAAACGTTGCTGTAGGTTATTTTGCTTTATCTACTGAAGATGCTCATGGAAATAATACTGCTATTGGATATAGAAGTTTAGCTACATTAGATGCTGGAGCAGATGCTTATAATACAGCGGTAGGATATAATGCTGGTTTTGCAATGACAACAGGTGTAAATAATACATTAATAGGTGGTAGTGCAGGTGATTCTTTAACATCTGGTAGTTATAATATTGCTATTGGTAAAAATGCTTTACAAGCAGAAGATGCACACGGTAGAAATGTAGCAATAGGACACGCTGCGTTAGAAGATCAAAACGCTGGTGCTGATGCTTATAATATTGCTATAGGTTATCAAGCTGGTAAAGATGTTTCAACAGGTGTACGAAATACTATCATGGGAGGTTTAGCGGGTGATGCATTAACTACTGGTGATTATAATGTTGCAATTGGATACCAAGCTTTATCTGCAGAAGATACTGGTAATAGAAATACAGCTGTTGGATATAAATCTTTAGAGGCTTTAAACTATGATGGGGATAGTTATAATACAGGTTTTGGTTACGCTACTGGAATGAGTATTACAACAGGTATTAATAATACATTAGTTGGTGGTCTTGCTGGCGATGCACTTACTACAGGTTCTGATAATGTCGCAATAGGAAGATCTGCTTTAACTGCTAATGATACTGGTAGTAGAACTACAGCTGTAGGTGCTTATTCTTTATATAGTCAAAATCCAACTGGTAATGATTATTTTTATAATGTAGCATTAGGATATCAAACTGGTTACAATATAACAACTGGTTCACCAAATGTATTAATTGGTGCTTTTGCTGGTCATGATATTACAACTGGTACTAGAAACACGGTTGTAGGTTACGATGCTTTATCTTCAGAAGATACAGGTTCAAGAAATGTAGCTATTGGATATGAGGCTTTACAAGTTTTAAATTATGATGGCGATGCTTATAATGTAGCCGTAGGATATAATGCTGGTCATGATATTACAACAGGTACTAATAACACAATTATAGGCGGTTTAGCTGGCGATGCCTTGACTACAGGAGCTTATAATGTAGCTTTAGGATATGCTGCTTTATCTACTGAAGATACAGGTAATAAAAACATAGCTATAGGTTTTCAAGCATTAGTAAATCAAAATGTTGATGGAGATATATACAATGTAGCTATAGGACATAATGCTGGGGCAGCTGTTACAACAGGTACACAGAATACATTAGTTGGTGGTCTTGCTGGCGACGCTTTACAAGGAGGTGAAAGAAACGTTGCAATTGGTACTTACGCATTATCATCAGAAGATGGAGATGGGTATAACGTAGCAGTTGGGCATTCAGCTTTATTAAATCAAAACGCAGGGGCTACTGCATATAATGTTGCAGTAGGATATAGTGCTGGTTCGTCTGTTTCAACAGGTGTTTCAAATACTTTAATTGGTGGGCTAGCAGGTGATGCGTTAACTACTGGTGGTGGAAATGTTGCTCTAGGTCTTGGGGCTTTAGGCACAGAAGATACAGGTTCTAAAAACGTAGCTATAGGTACAAGTACTTTAGCAAGTTTAAATTACAATGGTAATGGATATAACGTAGCTGTAGGGCATGATGCTGGTTATGCAATAACAACAGGTATTAATAATACAATTATTGGTGGATTAGTTGGTGACGCTTTAACTACTGGTAGTGGTAATACAGCTGTAGGTTATAATTCATTAAGCACTGAAGACACAGGTGCTAAAAGTACTGCTGTAGGTTTTAAAGCTTTAAGATTACAAAATTATGATGGTGATGCTTACAATACAGCTGTAGGATACGAAGCAGGTGTAAATATTTCAACAGGTACTAATAATACTATAGTAGGAGGATTAGCTGGAGAGGCACTTACAACGGGTTATAGTAATGTATCGATAGGTAGAAATGCTTTATCATCAGAAGATACAGGTAGAGCAAACGTAGCTATAGGATATTACGCATTAGCAACTCAAAACAGTGATACAGCAAATTACAACACAGCTGTAGGTTATGCTGCAGGACAAAACGTTTCAACAGGTGTAAAAAATACTTTAATAGGAGGTCTAGTTGGAGATGCCCTTACTACAGGCTCTAATAATGTAGCCATAGGTGAAGAAGCATTATCTACAGAAGATACAGGTGGAAAAAATACAGCTATTGGAGGTAATGCTTTGAAATATCTAGATGCAGGAGCTGACGGTTACAATGTTGCTGTTGGTTATGATGCTGGTCTAGCTCTTACAACAGGTGTACAAAATACAGTTATAGGTACTTATGCAGGAGACGCTTTGACTACAGGAGCTTATAATGTAGCTTTAGGTTATCAAGCCTTATCAGCAGAAGATGAGCATGGTAAAAATGTAGCTATAGGTTGGAACTCTCTAGCCTCCCAAGATGCTGGAGCAGACGCTTTTAATGTAGCCATAGGTCATGAAGCAGGAGTTTCTGTTACAACAGGTACTCATAACGTATTATTAGGGGGGCTTGCAGGTGATGCATTAACAACAGGTTCTGCAAATATTGCTATAGGGTACGAAGCTTTATCTACTGAAGATGGGCATAGTCAAAACGTAGCTATAGGGTATCAAGCTTTAAAAATGTTAGATGCAGGAACAGCGGGTCTTAATGTAGCAGTGGGTCATCAAGCTGGTACAGCTATGACAACAGGTATTAAAAATACTATCATAGGTGGTTTAGCAGGAGATGCCTTAACTGCGGGTGGAGAAAATGTTGCAATAGGATATAATGCTTTATCTACAGAAGATGCTCACGGTAGAAATGTTGCTATTGGAAATGATACTTTAGCATCACTAGACGCTGGGGCTGAAGGTTATAATACTGCTGTAGGTTATGGAACTGGTTATGTAATGTCAACAGGTATTCAAAATACACTAATAGGTAGTTTAGCTGGAGATGCTATTACAACTGGTGGTAATAATATAGTTATAGGATATAACGCTGCGGCTTCTGCAGTCGATGTAGATAATGAAATAACTTTAGGTGATTCTAATATTGCCTCTATAAGATGTCAAGTACAAACAATCTCATCTTTATCAGATAAAAGAGATAAAACAAATATTAATACCTTAGATAAAGGACTAGAATTTGTAGATGCTTTAAAACCAGTCAAGTTTGATTGGGAAACAAGAGACGGTTCTCAAAAAGGTGTTAAAGATATTGGATTTATTGCTCAAGATTTACAAGAACTAGACGATGAATATACTAATTTAGTTTATGACAAAAATCCAGAAAGACTAGAAGCCTCTTATGGCAGACTAGTACCAATATTAGTAAAAGCAGTACAAGAGTTGTCTGCTGAAGTAAAACAATTAAAACAACAATTAAATAATTAAAATTATGAGTGAAGAAATCGAGTACACAGCAGAAGATGCTGCAAGAGATATCCCTGCAACAATGGAATCTGTTGAAATCGTTGAAAGAGTAAGAGCTATCGCTGAGGCTGATAGAACTGAAGATGAAAAAGGTGAGTTATTTAGAAACGAAGGTCATATTGTTATTAAAATGGCATTTGAAAACTTTGTATCTGCATTATCATCTGAACAAAAAGAAAAAATAGACGCTTTAGGTCTATAAATATTGTCTAATTAAATAAATAAAAATGTCTAAAATAACAGAAGAAGAACTAAAGACACTAACAGAACAGGAACAAAAGAAAGCAGCTATCGTACATGATTTAGGTGTTTTAGAAACTCAAAAACACTCTTTAAATCACTTCTTTGCACAAGTGGTAAAAGAGAATGAAGATTCTAAAAAAGAACTTGAAGAAAAGTATGGTAAAATTTCAGTTGATCTAAAAGATGGGTCTTATGAGGAAGTAGAGGACGAATAAAAATTTTAACATGAAATATAAATTTAATACAAGAGAGGAGTTAATAGAGATGTTTAACAGTATCTCAACTCCTCACTCACATAGTATCCAATTAGATGGAAATAGTGCAGAGATAGAATGGGATGGCGATACTCCAGATGGTTGGTCAAAATATGAAATAAAGAAATCTAAAAAAGATGGCAAATCTTAATCCTGAAAGTAAATTCAGTTTATCTATTAAGGAGATTATAGGAGCTGTAGTAGGTTTATCTAGTTTATTTGGTATTTATTTTACCATGCAAGGAAGTATTGCTAATGCTCAAGAATCAATAGAAGAACTTAAAACAAATTCAGTTCAAAAAGTTGAATTTACTTTTAAAGATGAGCTGATAAGAAATTCTATTGAAAAATCTCAATTACAAATAGATAATATTGAGGAAAATGTAGAGGAGATAAAAGAAGCTGTCAAAAAATTAGATGAGAGAATTTATCAATTAACTAAATAATAATGAGATGTGTAACGGTAATTGCCCTTTTTGTAACATTTGCGATTAATTCGCAAGTTAAAGATGATATTAGTGTAGTGCAGTATAGTGCAGAATTTGTTAAATCTAGCGAAATCTCATTAAATACTTTTAAGAATTATAATATTCAAACATTATATCTATCTAAAAATCAAAAAATATTCCAAAAAGAAAAAATTACATCTTTACCAACTATTATATTATATAATGATGGCGAGGAGGTATTAAAAATTGATGGTGGTATTTCAATGAAACTGCCTGATAATTGTATAGACCAAATAAACGAGCATATTAACAAAATATTAGAAACAAGATTTTAAATTATGGCAAGAAGAAAAAAAGTTAAACAATCAAAAGCAAAACAAGTATGGCAATCAATAAAAGATTATTTCAAAAACTGTTGGGATTCTGTTTGTTCTTATTGGTAATAAACACCAATGGTCAAGTAAACGAATTACCAGAAGATAAAACAAAAGAGCTAACAAAAGGATTTAAAACAAAAAAATTCTTTAATAGCATCTTTAAGTACAGCACTTTCTATGGAGCTTATTCACAAACAAATGCTATCCAAAATAATCAATCGTTTTATGTAGCACAAGACAATGAGTTAATAGAAACTACTCAAAAAACACCTGCTGATTTTATGATGACTTATGGATGGAGGAAATTAGCCAACTTTCAATATGAAGATAGAAATAGATTTTACAGAGGAGATGAAAATAACGCATCTACTAAAAGCAATATTGGGAATGTAAAAGGGCTAGAATATTTATTTCAATATTCAAAAGGCAGACAACAAGGGGATGAATTTGAAAACCAAGAAGCGTTTATCAGATACCTAGCTAAATGGTGGCTTATAAAAGGAGAATATAAAAAGAATGAATTAGTTGATCTTGATTATAAAAGTGCTGAAGCTCGAGCAAGATTCGCAATAGGTAAAAAACTATCTTTAAGTGTTGGAGCAATCTATAGAAATTATCAAAAAGCTTATGGGCATAATCCTATACAACAATATTTAGAAGATAATATGTGGTGGAATTTAGCCTATGATGAATTTGGATATACAGATCAGGTATTTGAAATGATTGATCCTTTTACTCAACAATCAATGGGATATGATTATCAATGGTTTAATCAAGATGGGGAGTTAGTTGCTTCTTCAGATGCTGATTTTAGAAACGGAGTATTTGAAAACTTAGTTAATGAATATAACGAAAGAGAATTAGCTAAAATTTCAGGTTTTGAGCAAGTTTCATTTATCGCTGGTTTAGACGCATATCATTACCGTAATAATTTCTGGCTACATATTTATGCAAATATTTTACCATATCATTATTTAATTTCAGGAGATGAAAGATATTCTTATAATAATTTTTATGGAAGTGATGATTATTTAGATTATTCAGCAGGAGGCGTATTAGGAATAAGAATAACAGAAAAAATAGGTCTCTATGGAGAAATAAATCTTCAGAGATATTGGGATAGAGAAATCCGTTCAATTAAAGCAGGTCTTAATATTAAAATATGAGAATAAGCAAACATATATCTTACAAGGAAGCAGTACACTCAAACACAGCAAAAAGGCGAGGAATAGATAATACTCCAAACGAAGAACAGTTATACAATATGACTAAAGTTGCTCATAATATATTTGAGCCATTAAGGTTATATGTAGGAGGAGCTATTAAAATAAATTCATTTTTTAGATCAGAAGAACTAAACAAAGCAATAGGAGGGAGTAGTAAAAGCCAACATTGTCAGGGATGTGCTATTGATATAGATGATATTTATGGGCATAAGACTAATTATGAAATGTTTGAATACATAAGAGAAAATTTAGACTTTGACCAACTTATTTATGAATTTGGAGATGCTACTAATCCTGATTGGGTTCATGTTTCCTATGTTAGCACAGGAGATAATAGAAACAGAGTATTAAGAGCTGTAAAAAACAATGGTAAAACTTCTTATCAAATATTTTGATGCAATTTTTTATAATATCATTATTTCCGACCTCTTGTATTGCAGGAATTAATTATTATCCCTCCAATGAAGAATATGACTATAACGAATTAAATATTTATTTATTTGTAATACAATTAAAATTTAAGTTCTATGAGCAAGAAAAAATTTAAAGATACCACAGTAGGTAAATTGCTTTTTGGTGCAGCAGGGGTTATTAATCCTACTTTAGCAAGCGTGTTGTCAGGCGTTACTTCACCTCAAGAAGCGATTGCAGAAATTACAAAGGCAGATGTTAGCCAAGATGACAAAATAAAACTTCAGCAATTAATATACGAACAACAGAATAAAGAAATAGAAGAAATTAGCGAAAGATGGAAAGCTGATTCAATGTCTGATTCTTGGTTAAGTAAAAACGTAAGACCATTAGTTTTAGTCTGGTGTATATGTATCTTTTCTTTAGCAGGTATTTTAGATAGTATTGATAATGTTCCTTTTCACATAAACGCTACTTGGAATGATACTTTTGAAAAGGTTATGATGGCAGTTGTATTAGCCTATTTTGGAGGTCGTACAACTGAAAAAGCAACAAGTTTATTTAAGAAATAATGTGTCCTCATTGTATTTTATATATTATAATAGCTTTTATAGTATTATATAAAAAAAAATAAATCCCTAATAATATATATATATATATATAAATAATAATAATTATTATTATTAAATAATAATATATATATAATATATAATATATATAAGAAAATAAAAAATTTTTATATCTTTACAAAAAAAAAGTTATGAATATTGAAGCAAAAATTACAAAATTAGATCATACTAAAGATACAAAGTATGATGTTACTATTAAAACCTACAAAGAAACTATTTCAGGGGTATTTGAAAAGCCAGAATTAAGATATTTAATTCAGCAAATAGACAATGCTATTGTATAATGCCTCGCAAAATCTCCAGAAAAGGACTTGTTAAAAAACTTGATAGGGTTTTTAGTGAGTATATAAGAACAAGATACGCTATGGGTGGAATGGTAAGATGCGTAACTTGTAACACTATTAAACATTGGAAAGAAGTTGACGCAGGACATTTTTGCGGAAGAAGGCATTATTCTACTAGATGGCATCCAACTAATGTACAAGTTCAATGTAAAAGCTGTAATGGATTCAAAGCAGGAGAAAATTATTTATTTGGTAAATACCTAGATAAAACTTACGGAATAGGAACAGCAGACGAATTAATTAAACTATCTAGAGAGATAACTAAATTCACAAATCAAGATTTAAAAGATATGATAAAATTATATGAAAAATAAAATATTTTTGTATCTTTATATATCTGTTTTAGTGTTCTGAAAAAGGGGGTTGGTTTCATATCAGCTCCTTTTTTTTTATTAACAATAGTTAAATATTAAATATTTTTTTATATCTTTAGAAAATGGAAACACCAAAAGACGAATTAATAGAATTGTATTACCAAAGAATAATAGTAATGCAAAATAGAATACAAGAATTAGAAACCAAATTAATAAATTATGATAGGAAAAATAAAATTTATAGAACCTAGAGGCGAATATACAAACGCTTCAGGAACATTTAACAAGTATCAAGTAACCTTTGATGATGGTAAAACTTTTCAATTTTTAGCTAGAGGTGAATTTAAAAAACAAGTAGGAGATACAGTAGAATACACCGTAACTAACGAAGAATATAAAACAGCAAAGCTAGTTTATAATCCTCAACCTACACAAAACAATAATAGGGAACAACTTATTGTAAGACAATCAATGGTCAAAGCATCGTGTGATTTTCATGCACATAGACCAACAAGCGACATACAAACTGTATTAGCAGATGCACAATTATTAATTAATTTTATAAATAAATAACAATGGGAACAGTAAAAGGAAAAATCAAGAAAATTACAGCTGTAGAACAGAAAAACGACTTTAGATTTAGAAAACTAATATTAGATACAGGAGGAGATTATCCACAAGTATTAAGTATAGACTTCACTCAAAATAATTGTGGTCTATTAGATGCTTGGAAAGTAGGAGATAGCGTAGAGGTTTACTACAATTTAAGAGGTAGAGAATGGGAAAAGGAAAAGAAAATTCTTTACTTTACAACTTTAAATGGTTGGAGAGTAGTAGAGGACAAAGGGGAGGTGTCAGGCAATGATCAATCTCCAGACAGAGACGACAATTTACCATTTTAATAATTGAGAGGATAGGGAAACTTATCCTCTTTTTTTTTATATTTATAGAATGCTAATAAACTTTGAAGAACACTCAAAAAAACTTAATGATTTTAGACAGGGTAAAGTTCCTGAAGCACTTAAACTAGGACACAAAGAATTTGATAGCCACTTCCGTTATGTACAAGGAAATATGAATTTTCTGTTAGGGCATAACAACGTAGGTAAAACACACTTTACTTTTTACTTAATGTTATTATATTCACTTAAACATAAAATTAGATGGCTCGTATTTAGTAGCGAAAACGAACCTTATTCATTAATTAAGAAACTAATAGAATTTATAGAGGGAAAACCAATAAATAAAATAGAACAAAAGGATTATGAAGATTCTTTAAATTTTGTTTATGATCATTTTAAATTTGTTGATTGTAATAAAAATTATACTTACAAACAATTATTAGCATTAGCATCCTCTATAAAAGAGGCTTGGGATTATCACGCTTTATTAATTGATCCTGTAAATTCTTTAAGAAAGAATATTAAAATGGGAAGTAATGCTTACGAGTATTCTTATGAGCAACTTACCGACATACGAATTTTCTGCAAAGAACATAACATCACTACTTGGATTTGTTGCCATGCGGTAACCGAAGCATTGAGAAAAAAACATACACCTAATCACGAATTTGGAGGACAAATAATGCCTTGTTCAATAGGAGATGCAGAGGGTGGAGCTGTTAATGCAAACAGAGCTGATGATTTTTTAATTATACATAGATATATTTATTCTCCAGATTCTTGGATGTACACAAGATTATATGTTGCTAAAGTAAAAATGCAGGAATTAGGATATAAACCAACCAGCTATGAAGCTCCTTTATTATTTAGGTCAATATTAAATAATGTAGGGTTTGAATTAGGTGGAAAAAATTTTGTAACTTATAGGAGCAAAAAACAATCCAAACTACTTTGACAACTTTAGAAAAAATAGCCAAGAAACATAAGGATTGGATTCGCATAGTTATTAGCTTTGGTGCGAAACCTGAAATAGCTAAAGATATTACTCAAGAGATGTATATAAAAATGGATGGTCTTTTAAAAAAAGGCTTAGATATTTCATACGGAAACCAGATTAATTACTACTATATCTATAAAACCCTTAAAGCTCTTTATTTAGATTTAAATAGAAAAGAGAAAAAGATTTTTAAAGTAGGAATCGAAGCATTAGAAAAATATATATCTGAAGAAGATCAAGCACTTCCAAAAGATATTAACTCAAAAATAAAACAATTAGACAATGTTTTAGATTCTGTTTTCTGGTATGATCGCAAAGTTTTTAATATTATAAGCTCAGGTACTTCAATAATGGAATTATCCAGAAAAACAGGAATTTCTTATTATTCGTTATATAATACATATAACAATGTTAAAAAGTTAATTAAAAATAATATAGAATGGGATTAGGGGATTTAATAGAATGGTTTACAAAAAAGACAGGAATTAAATGGCTTGTAAAAAAAATATGGAAAGATCATTGTGGATGCGACAAGCGAAAAGAAAAAGCAAATCAAGTCAAACTATGGTAACTAACGAAGACTGTATGGAACTTATGTCAAGGTATGAAGATAACTACTTTGACTTGGCTATTGTAGATACTCCGTATGGTATTGGCGAAAGTTCTAACGATAATAAAGGGCGTTCTAAACTTGCAAAGTCTAAAGATTACGGAAGTAAAAAATGGGATGATAAAGCACCAAATAAAGAATACTTTATTGAACTAAAAAGAGTATCTAAAAATCAAATAATTTTTGGGGCAAACCATTTTATTGAAAACATACCTAAAGCAAATAGTAGTTGTTGGATTGTATGGGATAAAGTTAATGGGGATAATGATTTTGCAGATTGTGAACTTGCGTATTGTAGTTTTAAAACTGCTGTTAGAAAAATATCTTTAAGGTGGCACGGAATGTTGCAACACAATATGAAAAACAAAGAGATACGAATACACCCTACACAAAAACCTGTAAAACTTTATGAATGGTTACTTATGAATTATGCAAAAAAAGGTGATACAATACTTGATACTCATTTAGGTAGTGGATCAATAGCAATAGCTTGTTATAATCTAGGTTATGATTTAACAGCTTGTGAGATTGACAAGGAATATTACGAGGCAGCAATTAAACGAATTAATCAGCATAAGGCACAAACAAAATTATGGTAAAAGAAGATTTAAAAAAGTGGAAAGACTTTCAGCAAAGAAAGGTTAAAAATACTATACAAAGAAAAGGTATTGAATTAATTTGTCGTTTACATGCTGAAATATTTGAGCATAAATACTATGAACCCTGTACCTGCAAAGGAGAAAAATATAGAGAATGGATCAGGGATATTGATAATCATATACTAAAAAACTATGCAAATAAGCAAAAATAGATGGAACTATAGCTTTAGAGAAGGAACAGATACAGAGAATAGATTTAAGATACTTTTACAATCAGAAGGATATCAGGTAAGGAAGTCCAACAAAATAGACGATATACATAAGCATATAGACTTCTATGTTAATGGGCATGGAGTAGATGTAAAAGGTAAAAGATATACTAATACAATCTGGCTAGAAATTCAAAATGTAAGAGGTAAAGATGGATGGCTGAAAGGAGAAGCGACCTATATTGCCTTTGATATTATAGACCTAAAACAATTTGTTTTCTTTAAAAGAAAAGATTTATTAGAATTTGTATCTCAATTTAAAGAAGAAACAGAAGATAAAAGAGAGCATTTAAAATGGTATTCCAGAAAAAAATGGAATAGAAAAGATAAAATAATAAAAGTAAAATACGAACACATTAAACATTTAAAAGTTAAATATTATGCCTATACCTAAACCAAAACAAAACGAAACTCGCAGAGACTTTGTGCAAAGATGTATGAATGATACAGTTATGATTAACGAATATAAAGACGCTAACCAGAGATTAGCTGTATGTTCTACTCAATTTAAAAATAAATAGCAAAAAGTTTTTTTATTTATTAACATTTGTTTATATTTGTATTATATTAATACTAAAACAAAACAAAACATTATGAAAAATAAGAAATTTTATTGGAACGAAGATACTTTAAGTCATTTTAAATTAACATCTTCATACCAAAGTAAAGATGAAACAATGGCTCAAATTTATGAGTTTGTACAAGATTGTTGTGATATAGAAGATGGAGAGACAGAAGAAGATTTGGCTATTGACTTAATTGAGCAAGTATATAGTTAATTAAAGGGCAAGGAAACTTGCCTTTTTTTTATATAAACAAAATGAAAATAGATAAAATATATTATTGGAATGAAATAGCTCAAAGATATTTACCTTGCGTTTGGAATAAGACCTTTGAATGTTATACTCCAGACTTACAGAAAAAAATAGAGAAAGTATGAGAAATTTAATTGAACAAGCATTTGACAAACTTGTAACTACTAAATCGATAGACCAAAGATTTATAGAATATTCAAAGAAATATCCTAATACAGCAGTAAGTTACAAAGGTATAACATATAAAAATGGTAAAACAAAATGAGAAATTTAATAAGAAAATATTTAGGGATTGAATTAGAGGACTTATTAATAGGATTATTTTTAATGATGCTATTGTTTGTAAGTTCTCTATTTTTATTAAAATTAGAATACTTAATCGATTTAATATTATGAGAAGAGCAGATCAAAAGTTATTATTCCTTTGTTGTTTTTTACTTCTTTCTATAATTAGCATAGTATCATACGAGCTAGGAAAAAAACATACTGAAGAAAAACCTCCAGAAATAATAGTTGAGTACATAGACGATAGGTGTTTATGTATTAAATGTGGTAAGCGAATAAACTTTCAGGAAGTACAACACTTAATACAGGAAATAAAATGAGAAATTTAACACAATTACAATATAACTCTGATATAGATTTAGTGCTTAATTTAATTAAAGACAATCCAAAATATAAAGAGCTTATGCAACCATTAATTAATATCTTCTTTTATGTTAATCAATTAGAATTAGAAAGAAGATCATTTGATAATGTTATTGATCAAGCAATAAACGAAAAACACAGAGCTATTAAAAGAGCAAGGAGAGTAGAAAAACAATTAGATGAAAAAAAGAAAATTAAATAGCAAGAATCCGAAGTATTGGAAAGAGACTAAAAAAGAAGAACCTGTAATAAAGGAAAGAAGATTAATAACAAGTACACCTAAAATAAAAGTGTATGCAATATTTTTATATGGATAGACAAGATGATTTTTTAAATCCACATGAACAAAAAGAATTTGAATGTCTTGTGTGTGGAACTCCAATAGATTATGAATATGAAACCTGTAGTGATGACTGCTTTAAAGCAAGTTTAATATGATTACATTATTAAATGGAGAAACTTTTTCAGAAAAATATCTCCTAGAAAAAATGAAGGATGATGAGTTCTACTATGGATATTTAGGTAAGAACGCATTAAGCTCCTCCTCAATTAAACTATTATTAGATAGTCCTAAAAAGTATAAGTATGTTACAGAGTATGGCTCTGAATCTACAAACGCTTTAGCTGCTGGGTGGTTATTCCATACTTGCATACTAGAACCAGATGTTTTTAATTCTCAAATCTTTGTAGATGTTCAAAGCAAAAATACGAAAGCATATAAACTAGCTAAAGAAGAACATGGAAAAGTATTTACTATGAAAGAGAAACATCAAGCAGAAAGATTAGCAGATGCTTTTTTAAGAAACGAACATGCACTACAATTAATTAGTGATTGTAATTTCGAGGTTTCTGCAATAGGAATGATAGGAGGTTACGCATTTAGAGGTAAAGCAGACGTATTAGATAGTTATAGAATTATTGATCTTAAAACAACAAGCGACCTAAAAGCCTTTCCTTATTCAGCTCGAAAATATGGATATGATGTACAAGTATATTTATATTGTGAGCTGTTTAATAAACCTTATGAAGAATTTAAGTTTATTGCAGTAGATAAATCTTCCTGTGATATTGGTATCTATGATGTATCGCAGGAGTTTTATAATCAAGGCAAAGAAAAAGTATTAAAGGCACTAGAAATATTTGAAACATTTTTTATTAACGGAGCAGACTTAGATAGTTACTGCATAAAAGATATATTATGATACACTCTTTATTAAGTAGATTAGCAATAGAAACTTGGAAAGATATTCCTGATTATAAAGGAATATATCAAGTAAGTAATTTAGGCAGGATTAGAAGTTTGAAATTTAATAAAGTTAAATATTTAAAACGAATATTAAATGCTAATGGCAGGTATTCAGTTAATTTATATAAACAAAAAAGAATGACATCTAATAATCGTGTTTCTGTTTTAATTGCAAAAGCATTTTTAAATCATACGCCTTGTGGTCATAAATTAGTAGTAGACCATATTGATAATAATAAATTAAATGACAAATTATATAACATACAAGTAATAACTAACAGAGAAAATTTATCAAAAGATAAAAAAAGAGGAACTTCTAAATATATAGGAGTTTGTTGGAGTAAAAGAGAGCAAAAATGGACATCTCAAATAAGAATTAATGGCAAAAAAAAAGGTTTAGGATATTACAAAACAGAACAAGAAGCATCTCAAGCATATCAAAATGAATTAAAAAAATTATTATGAAACAAGCAAAACAAATAGCTGAATACTTAACAGACATATCAGGAGTAAATGTTTTCGAGAATAGCAGGAAGCGAAAAAACGTAGAAATAAGAAGTCTATTAACATTTATATTAAGAAACCAATTTAGTATGGGCTATCACGATATAAAAAGATTCTATGAATCCAATAACAAAGACTATGATCATGCCACAGCAATATATAGTTATAAAAGTTTTGAAACATATAGAAAATATAATCCTAAATTAAATAAGTATTTAGATTTAGTTCTTCTTAAATTAAAAGATAAATCAAAACTGCAAAGAGCATTAATTAATCATATTGTTGATAATACTCTTGAAAAGGATTTAAAGAAAGTATTAAAATTAGTAGATACATTGCCTAATGGAGAAGAACAAACAAAAGAGAAAGCAACTGCCAGTATATAGTGGTGTACTTAAATATTTTCCTGATGCAATAGCTGAGGTGTCTAAAGTTTCAAGAGCAGGAAACGAACAACACAACCCTAAACAACCTCTACATTGGGATAGATCAAAAAGTACAGACGAACTAGACGCACTCACTAGACACCTACTAGAAGCAGGTAAAATAGATACAGATGGAATAAGACATTCAGCAAAGGTAGCTTGGAGGGCATTAAGCAACCTACAAAAAGAAATAGAGAATGATATATAACCAAGACTGTATGGAAGCTATGAAAGATATGCCAGACAATCAGTTTGATCTAGCTATTGTTGATCCTCCTTATGCTATTGGAGCAGATGTCGGACAAAATAGAGCTGCCGAAAGCAGAATAAGAGCAAAAGGTAAAAATAAATCAGGTAGGGGATGGAAAGAGTATAGAAAAACTAATTGGGATAATACTATCCCTCCAAACGAGTATTTTATTGAGTTGTTTAGAGTTTCTAAAATACAAATTATATGGGGGGGTAATTATTTTTCTTACTTATGGAAGTTTAGCAATTCTTTTATTATTTGGAACAAACAGCAAAGGGAATTTAGTTTAGCTGATGGAGAGTTAGCATGGTATTCAAAAACTAACAAAGCTATGAGGATATTTGATTTTAGTAGAGGAGGTGCTTTAGCTAACAATAAAAATAACGGAGGTAGGATACATCCAACACAAAAACCTGTAAAACTCTATGAGTGGTTGCTTATGAAATATGCTAAAGATGGAGATAAAATACTAGATACTCATTTAGGTAGCGGATCAATAGCTATAGCTTGTCATAATTTAGGCTTTGATCTAACAGGATACGAAATAGATAAAGAATATTTTGAAGAAGCAAAGAAACGAATAGAACAACATAAACAACAAGGCAGACTATGGTAAAAGTATTAGAACTGTTTGCAGGTAGTAGAAGTATAGGCAAAGCTGCTGAATCATTAGGCTACGAAGTTTTCAGCTCTGACTTAAACGACTTTGAGGGTATAGATTACTCTATAGATATATTAGAGTTTGATATTAGTAAAGTACCTTTCAAGCCTGATATTATATGGGCAAGTCCTCCTTGTACTTATTTTAGTGTAGCAAGTATTGGCAAGCATTGGAACAAAGACCATACACCTAAAACAGAACAAGCAGTATTCGGAGTTAAAGTAGTAAAGAAAACAATACAAATAATAAAAGAACTTAATCCTAAATATTGGTATATTGAGAATCCAAGAGGCAAATTAAGAAAATTAGAATTTATGCAATCTCTAGATAGAACAACAGTATGGTATTGTACTTATGGAGATACAAGAGCAAAACCTACTGATATATGGACTAATAATCTTAGATCAGCATTTAATCCTTATGGTTGGCAACCCAGAACTGAATGTTTTAATGGAAACAAAAACTGCCATCACGAATCAGCACCAAGAGGAAGTCAAACAGGTACACAAGGAATAAAAGGAAATTATAATAGAAGCAAAATACCAAACGAATTATGTTTAGAAATACTTAAAGCAATATGAAACAAAATATTGAAAACTAACGTTATATACTTGATTAATCAAGTTTTTTCAAGTTATGCACGGAGGTTCAAGAAACGGATCAGGTAGAAAACCTAAAGCAGATGAACTCAAACTAGTTGAGAAGTTAGACACTTTAATAGATAGAGATATTGTAGTTAAGAAACTAGGGGAGCTGGTAGCTAAAGGCGACATACGAGCTTTACAATTATACTTTAATTATAGGTATGGCAAGCCTAAAGAAAAGATAGATATTAATTCTTCTGAAGGTCTTAATATTAACTTTAAAGACTTAATTAAATTTAAGTGATTGAATTAAATCAAAAATATTCTACATTAGGTAATGATTCAAGATATTATGTAGTTACTGGAGGTAGAGCTTCTGGTAAATCTTTTTCAGTTAATTTAATGTTAGTTCTGCTAACATACGAAGCAAACCATACAATACTATTTACTAGATATACATTAACCTCCGCTTATGTCTCTATTATACCAGAGTTTATTGAAAAGATAGAGATGTTAAACAAATTTGATGATTTCCATATAACCAAAGACGAAATAATAAACATTAGGTCTGGAAGCAAGATAGTATTTAAAGGAATTAAAACCTCCTCTGGAGATCAAACAGCAAGTCTTAAATCTATTACAGGTGTAACAACATGGGTATTAGATGAAGCAGAGGAATTAACAGACGAGGAAACATTTGATAAGATAGACCTAACAATAAGAGAAACTAAAAACCAGAATAGAATAATATTAATTCTTAATCCTACTACTAAAGAGCATTGGCTATATAGGAGGTTCTTTGAGGAGAAAGGAATACAGGAGGGAAGCAATACACAAAAAGATAATGTTACCTACATACATACTACTTACAAAGATAATTTAGAGAACCTATCTAAATCATTTATAAAGCAAATAGAAGATATTAAAATACGCAGACCATTAAAATATAAACATGCAATAATGGGAGGTTGGTTAGATAAAGCAGAGGGTGTTATATTTAAAAAATGGAGTGTTGGAAAGTTCAAAAAAGTAGGGGTAAGTGTATGGGGTCAAGATTATGGTTTTAGTAATGATCCTACAACCCTTATAGAGACTAATATAGACACTTCTAATAAACGAATTTATTTAAAGGAATGCTTTTACTTACCCAGCCTTACAACAAGCGAAATAACACGCTTAAATTTAAAGCACACTAACGGAGGTTTAATAGTAGCTGATTCTGCTGAACCTAGATTAATAAGCGAGATACGATCAAAAGGATGTAATATTAAACCAAGCATAAAAGGACAAGGCAGTATAACATACGGAATATCACTATTGCAAGACTATGATTTAATAATAAGTGAGGATAGTATAAACCTTATCAAAGAATTAAACAACTATGCTTGGCTTGAAAAAAAATCAAATACTCCAATAGATAAATTTAATCATTTAATTGATGCAGTAAGATATGCTGTGAGCTTTCAACTAAAAAATGTTAATAGAGGAAAGTACACAATACAATAGTTTCTAAAACTTTTTATTTATACGTTATATTAATATGAAAGTAGATGTATTAGTTCCTAATTCATTAAAAGAAGTTTCTTTAGAACAATACCAAAAGTTTTTAAAGATACAAAAGGATAATGAAGATGAAACATTTTTAGCTATCAAAATGATAGAGATATTTTGTGGAATAAGAGGCGATAATATAATGAAAATGAAAGCATCTAGTATTAGAAAGATTACAGGCATATTAGCTGATATGTTTAATGAGAAACCTCCACTTGTAAAAGAGTTTACTATGAAAGGTGTAGAATATGGATTTATTCCAAAATTGGAGGATATGAGTTTTGGCGAATATGTAGATTTAGATACATATATGGGAGATATTGAAAACCTACATAAAGCAATGGCAGTTTTATATAGACCAATAACTATAAAACAAAACGATAAATATTTAATAGAAGAATACGAAGGGGAGGACACAGAAATTATGAAAGATATGCCAATGGATGCTGTATTAGGTGCTATTATTTTTTTTTATCATTTAGGGATGGACTTATCGAAATATATGCTGAACTCTTTACAAGATCAGGAGAACAAACATATTCTGGAGCAGCTAACTTTGGAAGAAAATGGGGATGGTATCAATCAATTTTCGAGCTCGCTAAAGGGGATATTAGAAGGATTAAAAATATCACTAAATTAAGTTTGCACGAGTGTTTATACGCATTAAGTTTTATGAAAGAAAAAGCAGAGCTACAATCAAAACAGATAAAAAGTAAAATGAAAAGATGAGCAATCAGGGAGCAAGAGGATTTTACCAAATTACAGAAACATTAAAAACACAATTACTTGCTGATGAAAATGTTAATACTGTAACAACAGGGGATATAACTGAAATAGATCTATCTAAACAAACTATCTTTCCATTATCTCATATTATTATTAATAATGTTTCAATCCAAGAACAAGTATTACAATTTAATATTAGTGTTCTGGCTATGGATATTGTAAATAAAAGCAAAGAAGCAACAAGCGATTTATTCAGAGGGAACAACAATGAGCAAGATATATTAAATACTCAACTTGCAGTAGTAAACAAACTTATAGGCATATTAAGACAAGGAACACTTTATACAACTCAATATCAATTAGTAAGTGATGGTTCTGTAGAGTTCTTTTATGATAGGTTTGAAAATGAAATGGCAGGAGTTGCTTGTACCTTTGATGTATTTGTAGCAAATGATATAGACCTATGCGATTAAAAGAAACAAGAAATACTTTAAATAAATTTGCTAAATATGTAATCCAACAAGCGAGAACAAATTTAACAAAAGGGAAAAAGAATGTTACTAAAGAGCTTTATAATAGTTTAGATTATAGTATAAATACAAATCCTGATAGTATTAATGTAATATTTGAAATGGAGGATTATGGTACATTCCAAGATTTAGGAGTAAGTGGAACAAAGAAAAAATACAACACTCCATATAGCTATACAACAAAAATGCCTCCTACAAAAGCATTTAGCCAATGGGTAGTTAGAAAAGGATTAGAAGGAACAAGAGATAAAAAAACAGGTAGATTTTTAAGTAGAAAGTCTTTGCAATATGCAGTAGCTAAAAATATATTTAAGTATGGTATTAAACCTAGTATGTTTTTTACTAAACCTTTTGAAAGAGCATTTGAAAATTTACCTATTGAATTACAAGAAAGTTTTGGAATTGATATAGAAAACGCAATATTTGAATAATGGCACATATTTTATTAAGAAGTCCGTATTTTTTAAGTGTAACTACAGGTTCTCACTTATCTGCTAAATTAGAATTAACAGTAGATAGCACATTAAGATATACAATTATAAAAAATGCAACCTCGAATACAACAGTATTTGAAATAGCTTCTTTAGCAAGAGATTATTACGAAGCTGATGTATCGACTTTAGATACAGTTAGTATTTCTGCAACTTGGTATGCTTATGATGCAGTTGATGGAGGAGGTAGTCAATTAGCAACAGGCACAGATACTCATACAGGATATGAAGGTTATTCTAAATTTTGGTTAGGAGTAAATCAAGATATTGACGCAGATGATGAAGAATTAACCAACACAGGAGGTAGCCAAATAATATACCTACCAGATAGCACAGCAGGGTATGCTTATGATATGAATAGTGGAACAGCAACAAAGACTACTATAAGCACTTCTGCAACAAGTGTAGCAGCAGCATCAGGCAATTATACTTGGACTATTGAAAGAATATGTAGTCCAAAATATGATCCTGTATTATTAACTTTTATAAATAGGAGGGGTGTACCTCAAGAGCAGTATTTCTTTTTAAAATCCTCCAAAACATTTTCTACTAAATCAGAAGAATTTAAAAGAAATATATTTCAATATACAGGAGTAAGATATTCAGTAACAGACCATCAAAAACAAGTATTTAATAAAAATGGTACAACTAAATATACACTAAATACAGATTATATTACTGAAGCCTATGTGGAGGTTATGCACGATATTATGTTAAGTGAATATGTATGGATTAAAACAGGGGGTTCAACAAGTTTAACTCAAAATGCTAACAGACCTGTAAAAGTAGTTACTAATTCACTTGTTTGGAAAACATCCTTAAACGACAGGTTAATCCAATATACATTAGAAGTAGAAGATTCAAACGACTACATTAACAATATTGTCTAATGAAGCGTGAGATACAATTATACATATCTGATACTCGAGTAGATTTATTTCAGGATGAAACTATTAGTATTACTGATTCTATACAAAACATCTCTGATATAAGTAAGATCTTTACTCCTTTTTCTCAAAGTTTCAATTTACCTGCATCCTCTACTAATAATAAACTTTTTAAGCATTATTATAATTTTAATATTCAAGATGGATTTGATGCAAGATTTAGAGTTGATGCAAGAATCGAAATAAATTTTGTACCATTTAAAACAGGGCAAATACGATTAGATGGGGTAAGTATGAAAGATAATAAACCTCATACATATAAGGTAGTGTTCTTTGGGAAGCCTAGTAATATTAAAGATATATTTGGGGAAGAAGATTTAAGCTCATTAAATCCACTAAAAACTTATGATATTGATTATAATGGATCTGATTACCTAAATGCTTTTAAAACAGGATTACAAGCAACAGGTTCAAACGCTACAACACTTGCTAATAGAAATGTAGTTGTTCCTCTTATATTGCTAAATAATTATTATGAATATGATTCAGGTTCATATAGATTAGATACTACTTCTTGGACTAATTTAAGAAAAGAATTAAAACCTGCTATAAAACTTAAAAGAGTTATTGAAGCAATCCAAACTCAATATGATATTACTTTTAATATGGCAGATGAAGGTACTATAAAAACTTTTTTTGGAAGTGCTATGTTTGATGAGCTTTACTTGTGGTTACATAGGGAAAAAACACCTGTATCTGCTAAAGGCGTAACACCTGAAGAATATGGGGTTGATATAACTACCAAAAATAAAAAATTAACTTTTGCAGATTATAGTTATTTGTGTGGAAGTGGAGATGTACTTTCTTCAAATAAATTAACTATAAACGAAGGAGAAACATTTGATTTAAGAGTAATATTTGCTCCAAGTATAACTACAAATACAGGGGAGATAATTGTTAAAGATATAACAACAAACGAATTATTATATTATAAAAACAATATTGCTTTTAATTCATCTTCCACTAGCACAATTACTATGACCTCTTTAACAAGTGGTACTTTATCAACAAGAACATACGATATAGAGATTAGAATAAATTGTCAAACAGGACAAACTTTTCCTGCAAGAAATTCTTGTGGAACAGAAGCAATGAGAATAACCAAAACTGTAGGAGCAACTTCAACAGTTCACGATTACGGAAACGCAGGATTTTCTTTAGGCTATAATATCTATATACAGGATTATTTACCTAAAATGAAAGTGTTAGATTTTTTAACTGCTTTATTTAAGATGTTTAATCTAGTTGCTTATACCAAATTAACAAGTAGCACTATATATGTAGAAACCTTTGATGATTATATGACAAAGGGGGTTACTAGGGATATTACTAAATATATTGATATAAAACAATCAACGATAGATAGACCTGTTCCATTTAATCAAGTTAATTTTAAATATTCTGCACCTGTAACGCAAACAAGTTTAAGATTCTTAAATCAATTTGGTTTAGCTTTTGGAAATTTAGGTTATTCTGCACCTGAAAAATATGATGGTCAGCCTTTTAATTTAGATGTGCCATTAGAAAGAACAGTATTAATTAATTTAAAAAATAGTTCAGGAGTGCCAACAAATAACATACAGGGATGGTGGGTAGATGCCGAAGGAAAACCAACACTTGGAAAACCATATATATTTTTTAATAGAGTAGTAGATTCATCTAGCTATCCTCTAACAGCTTTAACTATAAACGAATATAATGCTCCCTCAAATGTATCTGATGATGAAAACCACACTTTAAATTTTGGGGCTGAATATGATGAGTTTAATGGAGATATAAACACCAATAGTATTTTTGAAAGATTTTATAAAGAATATATTATACAAACCTTTCAGCAAAATGGAAGAATAATAAAAGTATCGGCACACCTCCCATTAGAATTTATTTTAAATTATTCTGTTAATGACGTTATATTAATAAATGGGGAATTATATTATATAAATAGTATTAAGATTAATTTAACAACAGGCAAATCAGATCTTGAACTTATAGTAAAAACAACAACTTATACAAATAGTGTATTAACATAATGATAAAAAATATATTAGAATTATTACCATTAGTAAAAGGAGGAACGGAATTAATAGAGATTGCCAAAGGCAAATATAAATATCCTGAAAGCATTAAGGAAGCCTATATGCAATTTAAAAAAGAATTAAAACAGAAATAAGATGCCAAAAATAGTAGAAGCAGAATTAAAGTTTAAGTCAGCAAAAGCAGTTAAAGATATTGAATCAGCACAGAAAGAGGTTGAAAGTCTAAATAAAAGTGTAGAAGAAGTAAATACTACAGCCGAAAAATCTGGTAAAGGTGTTGGCAAGTTTGGAAAAAGTTTTAAATCATTAGGAGTAGCATTTAAAGCAGCAGGAATTGGAGCTGTAATTGCTTTATTTGGTGCATTGGCGACAGCATTATCTAAAAATCAAAAAGTGATGGATGCTGTGAATATTGTAATGGGTACTATTTCACAAGTATTTACAGAGGTTGGTAACGTCCTTGTTACAGTATATGAAAGTGTTTCTTCAACAACAGATAATTTTGATGCTTTAGGCAGGGTAGTAAGCAATGTATTTAAAATAGCAATAGCCCCTTTTAAATTAGCTATTGATGGTTTAGCTTTAGGTTTTTATTCAGCACAGTTAGCTTGGGAACAATCGTTTCTAGGCAGTGGAGATACTGAAAAGATAGAAGCGTTAAATTCTAAAATAGATGAAACAAAACAAAGCCTAGCAGATACTGTGGAGGGTGTAAAACAAGCAGGTTCAGCAATCGTTGATGATTTTGGCGAAGCAGTAACCGAAATAGGAAACATAGGTTCTCAAGTAGTAGAGGGTTTAAGTGATATAAGCATTAAGGCAATAGTAGATAATGTTACAGCAAACGAGCAACTAAAGAAATCAGCAGCAGAAGCAAGAATAGTAAATCAAGGTCTTATTGAACAATACGACAGACAAGCTGAACAACAAAGACAAATACGAGATAATGACTTAAAAAATATTGATGATAGAATAAAGGCTAATAATGATTTAAAAGCAACTTTAGACGAGCAAAAAGAAGCTATGTTAGCTAATGCTGATTTAATGATTGAACAAGCACAGTTGCAATTTGATTTATCAGGTCTTGAGGAAGATAGATTAGCTCTTTTAGAAGCAAAGAATGAAAAGAAAGCAATAGAAGCTCAAATAGAGGGCTTTATGTCAGAGCAAGAATCAAACAGGGTTGCTTTAGAAAAAGAAAGATTAGAATTAGAGTTATCTAATGCCGAAGCAAAAGCAATTAGGCAAAATGAAGAAAGAGCATTTAATGCAGAGATGGAGGAAAACGAAGTTAGAAGAATACAAATGCTATTAGAAAATCTGGAGATAGAAAGAGGTATAGAAGAAGAAAGATTAAGAATAAAAATAGATTCATACGAAGAAGGAACTCAAGCGTTTCAAGATGCTCAAAATGAATTACTAGATTATCAAGCACAATCTAATCAATCACAGGAGAAATTAGAAAAAGATTTAGGAAACGCAAAAGAAGGACAACTCAAACAAACACTAGGGAATATTGCAACCATAGTTGGTAAAAATTCAAAGTTTGGAAAAGCTATAGCAATAGTACAGGCATTACAAGACACTTATGCAGGTGCTAACAAAGCATTAGCACAAGGAGGTATGTTTGGGTTTATTGGTGCTGCAGCAGTAATAGCTTCAGGTATTGCAAATATAAAACAAATAGCAAAGACAAAACCTCCAAGCCCTCCATCTGGAATTGGTGCTAGAAGTACAGGAGATGCTGCAACCCCTGCTGTAAGCACACCTGCAGTAGCATCAGCACCTCCATCATTTGATACAGTCGGAGCAACAGGCAC
>VTLG01001716.1_pt1 | contig 69405 bp, 70 predicted proteins | sample 4694571 | NCBI WGS metagenome assembly VTLG01 (sample SAMN12604809, study PRJNA352737) | marine metagenome | biome: ENVO:00000447; feature: ENVO:00000209|ENVO:00000569|ENVO:01000036; material: ENVO:00002151; isolation source: viral sequences binned using virsorter ...
TGGTGGTCACATCTCCACCTTATGATCAATTAAGAACTTATAATGATTCGTCGGGATGGAACTTTGAAACTTTCACTAAGATTGCTGATGGTTTAATTAAAGTTCTTAAACCTGGTGGTGTTATTTGTTGGAATGTTGCAGATGCTATTGTAGAACTGCACAAGAAATCAGGAACATCAAAGACAGGAACATCATTTCGCCAATGTTTATACTTTATGGACAATGGTTTGAACTTTCATGATAATTTATTGTATGAAAAACCTGCAGCAAGGTTCTCATCAGGTAGTAGATCTTTAAGGTATTCTGATGTTTATGAATATGTGTTTGTGTTGTCTAAAGGTAGACCAAATACTATTAATTTAATACAAGATAAAAAGAATAAAGGTTATGGAACTTCATTCACTAGAGATGGTGGAAGGAATAAAGATGGTAGTAGAAATAGAGACGCAGAGAAGAAGAAAATACCTGTAAAAGAGTTTGGTGTAAGACATAATATATGGAAGATTGTTAATTCTTATGGTGTAGGACAAAAGAATAAAAAAGCATATGAACATCCTGCACTAATGCCTATGCAATTAGCAAATGATCTGATAAAATCATATACAAACCCTGGTGATGTAGTGTTAGATCCTTTCATGGGATCTGGTACAACTGCCCGAGAATCTTATGTTTTAAATAGAGATTGGATAGGGTTTGAGATAGATGAAACTTATCATACATTATGTGAGGAAATTAACACTGCAGAAATGAATAGTATCTTTGATAAGGTTTAAATAAGGAGGTAATCAACAGGTAACCATGTCAGAAATCAAACACGACCTTGAGCATGAGGTTTATATTGATCCAAAAGATAATAAAGAACATATCAATCATGGTATGATTGAATATACTAAAGAAGATTTAGAAAATGCTCATGCATATTATGATGAGTATCATAAAGGTGAAGAGATAGATCCTAGTGATGCTAAGATTAATGATTATCATATAAGACATCAGGATAAGAATCTTGAAGTTTATTGTGATGATCATCCAGATGCATTTGAATGTAGAGTATATGATGAGTAATATTATTAGGATCGTCTAAAGTTCCCCTCTAGTGTAACACAATTTTTATTATGTTATCTTCTAAAGTATTAAAAGAAATCCAAGAACTTAGAGTTGCTTGGAGACGACAAAACTTTCATTATACCAGTGAACAATCACGCAGGTATGAAGAATTGAAACAACTTAGAAGGGGAATTGTCCAACAATTCTATAAGGATAATAGAGTATGGATAGGTCCTAGTAATCTATCTAAACCCCTTAATCCTTAAATTCTTTCACTCATTTTATTATGAACATTTCAAGTAGTTTTTCATCAACTATCACCTCTGCATTTGGTTCACAACCATCAACAGCATTTGTATCAACAATTGAGGTAATGGACGACTCTATGTTGTCTGATTCTGAAAGAGTTGAGAAGTATTGTGTCTCTTTATGTAAGGAACTACAAAGAGATTATGATACTAATTCTAATGTAGGTCGTTACAATTTTAAAATGGAATTGGGTCGAAAGTATTGGAAAATCCATGATGGTAATGGAGTCCATGCCTTTGTTGATAGAAACACTGGTGATGTATTCAAACCCGCATCATGGAAATCACCCACAAAGGGTGTAAGATACAATCTACTTGATGAATATTCAAGATTGTCATGTTTAGACAAAGCAGATTGGGCAGGTAGTTATCTTTATGTGGGGGGTTAATTCCCCTCCTTTTTTTATGAATAAATGGCAATTCTCATTATGGTTCATTCAAGGTGTTACACTGATTATGGTCATACATATTGTACAGAATGGAGGTATGTAATGTAATGGAATATCGGAAAAGTTTTAGGAAAAGAGAACCTATTACTATTGAGGTTGATGTAACACAAATGGTAGAGGAAATATGTGGGGATTGTAGTAGTGATGAGATCGAAGATATTGCACTAATTGTCGCTAGGAGGTTCAATTATGAACCAGTTTATGAAGAGGTTCAAGAGTTAATATTGGATGTAATTGATGAGATAAACCCACCAGATTCACCCCCTGTTTATGATGAATTTACTGATCCTTATGGAGGTTATTAATGACTCTCACTTTTGACAAAATTAACACTAATACTAGAGCAAAAAGAGAGGGAAGAGTGATAAGATGTCCTAAATGTAGTAAAGAAGGAAGGGTATATCATTTTAGTTGGAGTGCATTAACCTGTGTATATTGTCATCAGGAAAGTGATAAGTATGACTGGTATGTGCAGTAGTATTAAAGTTAGGATCGTCTAAAGTTCCCCTATAGTGGAGAGACAACAAGGCATTTATAAGACCTTGTTTGTCTCTTCTCATCCTTTCACTTTATTAACACTTTGAAAAACACTCATTTAGAACATCCTGAAGATACAATCCTAACTGGTGACTTATCTGCATTGGATGCACTCTATGATACTTCAAATGGATTTAGTGTTAAAATTGATGGGGCACCATCAATAGTATGGGGCACCAATCCTGAAACTGGAAAATTCTTTGTGGGGACTAAATCAGTCTTTAACAAGAAAAAGATTAAAATCAACCATGATCATGAAGATATTCAGAGGAATCATGGACACATACCTGAAGTTGCAAACATACTTCATATGTGTTTAACACATCTTCCTCGCACATCTTCTATTATCCAAGGTGATTTCATTGGGTTTGGTGGTAAAAAGGTCTACAAACCTAACACCATAACTTATGAGTTTCCTGAGGTAATTACTCAACAAATTATCATTGCACCACATACAACCTATGTGTCAGAAACTACTCTGAAAGATGCAGTGGTTGTTGAGGAGGAACCTGAAATGTTCACCAGTGATGATGTTTATGTGGTTCAACCCATTGTTGATAAGATTCATGTAGATGTGGAACCACCTCCACTTAATGAAGAGAAAGTTCAATTCTTAAGTGAGAAGGAAGCAAAATACATCAAGGGCACAATTAACCATCTCATTAGAGAGGGTGTTGAACTCACTGATACTATTTTGTTTGACCTGTTTGGTTGTGTCTACCTGGTTAATCTCTATCAAATGGTGAAAGAAATTAAAGAAGACTTAATGGATTCTTTAATAGTCTATGGATCACCTAAGTGTTACATTGAGGGTGAAGATATGGAAGTAGAATGTGATGGTGAAGGATATGTGATCAAGAATGATTATTATGGTTGGTTTAAACTTGTCCGCAGAGAAGAGTTCAGTTACGCTAATTTCACTCAAGGTAAGTTCTCTTAAGGACTTACATTCTTACCCTCACTATTAAATAGTGGGGGTATTTTAATGCTATTAAAGTTAGGATCGTCTAAAGTTCCCCTATAGTGAAGGGACGGACCCACTGACACCTCACCCTTCCCACCTTTGACCTTTACCTAAGTTCCACTTATGGCAACCAGATCAAGAATTGGTCTTTTGATGACTGATGGTTCTGTTCTCAGTTCTTATCATCATTGGGATGGTTATCCATCTTGGTTAGGTGTTACTCTTGAGGATAAGTTCAACACCAAAGATTCAGTTTCTGAACTAATTGATGGTGGTGACATGTCATCTTGTGACTCTGATACTGATTGGAACAATGATAAGATTGATGGACCAACTAGACCCCTATACTATTCACACAGGGGCGAAGATGTTCCACCAAGATTAGATTCTGATCTTAAAGAGTTCTTGACATATAACACTGAAGAGTATCACTATTTGTTCAACCCTTGCACCAACAAATGGACCTGTTATGAAATGGTCTATGGTTCAAGAAAATCTGAAGATTCTTTCAGAGAGGTTGAGATTAAAGACAAGATTGGAATCAGATCATGAAACTATTAGTCATCGCACTCCTCTGTGTTGTTGTTTATCAATCAGAGGAGTCCAGGTTCTTTCTATCAGATCAACTACAAAATGCATCTGAATTTGTAAGACCTGGTAATCAACCCCCCATTAGGGTTACATTCCCAAGGAACTAATTTAGTTCCTTTTTTATTATCATGACAGAATTACTAGTTTGGGGTATAATAATATATCTCATTTGGAACAATTGGAAATCATTTAGAAGATGGTTATCCAAACAATTCTTATCAATCGCTCGATGGATTGATCCCGACTCACCTACACAATCACCATGAATCTATCAACCAACGAAACATTAGCACTGATTGACTTAACACAAAGTCAGGTCTATTCTTTGGATCATAATGAATATGCAACTGCAGAAGATTATGATTTCTGGAATACATTACTCACCAAATTACAGGATTCAAAATGAACACTACTCTTCGATATTGGATACCAATTGATCAAAGATGTAGATATATTTCATTTCAAAAATATAGTGACGCTTTAAAGATGATTAAGGTGTATAATAGACTTGGAGGTAAAGCGGAGGTTTTAATCAAATGAATGATTATGATTATGATCCTAATTTCTATGAAGAGATTCTGACTTATTATGAATACACTCTCGGAAGACTTGCAGTTATTGCTGACAAAGTGGACAGGGGAAATGTCCCAAAGGATAACAAACAAATTAGCAATGTCTCAGGGGTGGGATGCACATGATCACCCTCCTACTAGAACATTAGATATATTTTTACAGACTAAATCTCATCATCATTGATTCACATTTATCATGAAAACAGCACTATTAGCATCACTCCTCTTTATTCCTTCCCCAATATTAGCATCAACTCCTATGCATAGGATAGGTGAACAAGGAGGATTTGCATCTGAACAAATATGTTATAGGCATCTATATCGAGAAGAGTATGTACCAGGGACATCAATGGAACCTGGGAGAGTAAAAACATTTAGGGATAAAGTTGAGGTTAGTTGTGTACCAGGTGTAGCAACTATGCCTAAACAAATTGAAACTATTCCCCACAATCATGTTTCTTCTCCAGTAGAACCAACTGTTCATAATCATCAACCAAATTTAATACCAGGCACCATGATTGCACATGGGGGACATGTACAACAACCAGGATATTACACAGCAGGTTATCAACAACCACAGTATAATAATCCTAATGTAGTTGTCAACAACCAACCACCACAATTTAATAATCAACCACAACAAGTACAACCTCAGTATCAATCAAGAGGAAGAGTTGATGACAATAATTGTGCAGCAGGGACCACACTTGGTGCCCTTGCAGGTGGAGCAGGTGCAGCACTTTTAACTAATGGTGGTAAAGATCTGTTATGGTCAATTCCGTTAGGAATGATAGGAGGATCTATGGTTGGATGTCAATTTAATGGGGGTTAATCCTTGGGTATTAAAGTTAGGATCGTCTAAAGTTCCCCTATAGTGTAAGAGGGAAATTCCTGAAACAGGTTGTCCCAGTAAGTTGATCACAGTGATGTGACACTCTTACACAGTTTTTTCACTTTCTAACTTATGTCAGTTCTTTCAACTTTTCAGACTTACACTTTTACTTCTGATGAGGATGAAATCTTGACTCAAATGTTAACTTATTTTGGATCTATGGGTCTACCTGAAGATTGGAATCAAGAAGCATTTGATTCAATGTTTGAAAAAGTATTCAATCCTTGATTAAATACTTTCACTCCTAATCCTTCATCATTATTATTATGTCAGTCCTTCAAAATGAAATGTTACTAGAACAAATCTATGAGGAAGTTCTTGAAGAGTATGAACAAACTCCAACTCATTTACTGACTGGAGATCAACTCAGAGAGGTAGCACTTTATAGGTTTGAATGTATGTCTAACTGAGGGGATTACACCCCTCTTTTTATTATCCACTTTACCAAGGTACACAAATGACTATTAATTACAGAGACTATGTGTTACAATTAGTAGAGGAAGGACATGATATTAATCGATTATTATCTTCCTGTTTAAGGTATATGACCCAAGATCAAGTAAGAGATATGTTAGAAAGAAATGATTACCCTGATCCATTATCAACATGTGATGAGGATTACAGGGGTTATGAATACATTCCCCATAGGTATTAGAGATATGAACTATCAAGAATATGAACAACAGTTAGAGTATTATAAGGGAAAAGATCCCAGTGAGTTAATTACTATGATTAAAATGTTAGGTCATCAATTAGATACTAAACTAGAGAAGATTATTAACACTCTCGATAAGGTATTAGAAGATGAAAGATTATAATATTGTAGTTCAAGTCAGGTGTGAAAGTAAACCTGAACAATGGATAGTTGATTGCATTTATGAACAATTAAACCAGAAGATTAACGAGGATATATTATACTGGCAGGTGAAAGAACAACCCCCAGAGGATATTCCCAATGAGAAAAAGGAATAGAATGTTGTTATGTTCCAATGAGGAATTACACCTGATTAGATTATTAGCATATGGAGCACATCCTGATTTAAATCATGAACTTTGTATTGAAATTATTAAGAAGATCGATCTTATTTGCCCTGAAGAATCGCCCCACAAAGAAACACAAACAGAACAAAAGTAATAAAGTTAGGATCGTTCAAACTGCCCCAATAAAGGATACAACAATTGATCCACAAATGACCATTACTCAACCTCAACAAAGTTATGAACATTGTCACAACACTGATATCTACTATCTGAGAAATGCCAAGTTAGATGAAAAGTTAATGTACCAATTAGCACCATTCATTAACGCTAATAGACCACATGATCCACCCACTAAATGGCAAGAACTCAAGAAACAATTTGGTCCTCCTAAAGATAGAATAGCACCTATGAATTTCAAAGATATAGTAAAACAATCAAATGAAATGAATAGTAAGTTTGTGATAGGATCTAAGTGGTGGAAGTAATATTCTACCACTTTTTTTATGCCTCTAAATGAAACAAATACAGAGTATATTACAGTACTTCAGTAACACTTAGAGGTTAGGTTTTGTAGAGGTTAGCGCCTCATTTTTTATAATCAATCATAAGGACTAACTAACACACTGTAACAGCACAGTTTGTATCACATTATACTAATATTACCCTAAAAAGGTATAAAAAAGGTTTTTAAATGTATTAATAAATGTATATGAGTGTTTTATACATTTGTGGAAAGAATGTGGAAAAGTAGGGTAAATATGGGGAATAAGTGATAATAACTGTGGAATACTATGTGTAAAACAGTGTGGAAAACAGTAAGGGAAAGGTGTCAGTAATCTTTGTATAATTCTTCTATAAGAGTGATACAAATAACCCTGTAAGTATCACACTAAGTATAAACAAAAGATCATTATAATAAGGGGAAGGTAACAGAAACTCTCTTAGAAATCTCATAGTTAATGTTAGTTCTTGTAGTGATCTTTGCCTGCAGTCTAACAGAAACCCACTTAAATGTCAAGGGGGTTTATATAAGACTGACAGGATATTAGAAAATACAGTATAAGAGATTTTCATAATATACAGATATCTTATAAGTAATATACTGTAAGATTACCATAGACAGTGTAAACAATGTATGGTAGAATTACAGTGTATAAGTATAAACCAGAACCGATAGTTCAGGTTCTTATGTGATACAAACAGTTACAGCACTAAGTGTTAATTAGTGGGGGACAGTCAACAAAGTGTCTACTATTCTCCCCACAAGGTCCAAAATGCTGTATTATATAAGAGTCAAATTCATTGGACCTTATGTCTAAAACATTCGCTCTATTCCTTCTTGAAAATGCTAACAATGGTAATGACATTCTAGCAGTTCTCGATGATATTGTAGAGACCACAGATACCGCACTATGATATACTTAGAGGGGACTAATACTCCCCTCTTTCTTATTACATAGTGTGACAATAGGGGTTGACAGTAACACTGAAATGACAGTATAATTAGAGGATATTATAAAGTGAAGGGCGTGCGAAGGCGATTCGAAAAAAGTCAAAGTCCCTAACCTACAAAAGTATATTCCTCTATGAGATATATAAAAATTTTTCATAATTTTAAAAACCCCCCATTAGGTTTTCATGTTTGAGTTATTAATCTTTATACCCAAGTTCTTCTTCTTTATGTTCTTGGGTATTTTTATTATTCTTTTTCTGAAGATATTACCTTTTCTTCATTGGATCCTTTTGGGTATTATATTAACTGTAATAGGATATAAATGGTGGAAACATAGGAGGAATAGGGTGGATGTTGTGAGAGTTAATGTAGAAGATTTCATGGGAGATAAGAAGTGATATATAAAAACAAAAACATGAAAAAAATTTCCACCGAAAATTCTCTGGAGGATAAGGTTTATCACATATACCTTAATAATGAGTGTATACATCATAATCTGAGTGAGGGAGAGTTTACTTATTGGATGTTACAACATAAAGGAGTTGATGGTATCTCTTATGAAGGTGTAAGAGGTATGGTTACTACAGATGATCATTCTTGTTAAAAATGATACTTCCAGGAACTACAGTTACAGTAACAGATCCTACATCAATCTATAGAGGATATGTTGGATTTGTACAAAGGATTAGTGGTGATAGAGCTGCTGTACTCTTTGATAACCTATCTCCTTGGGAGAAAATGGTTACTATTCCTATTCGTCATTTACATGAAGGTGGTGAAATGCCAAAGTCTAAATTCTTAAGTTAAGGATACTACGACAGAAGATTCTTATTGACATCTTCTAAATAAACTGTTAAAATAGTAAGTGAAATGAGGTTTTAATTTAATGGCAAAAGGATTTACTGTTAAAGCTTCTAGTCCCAAGGTTAAAAAGAAAGAAGGAGCAGAATGGGATATAGATGCTATTAAACAAAGAATGAAAGGTAAGGCTATAGTCTTTTGTCTACCTGGTAGAGGAGTTTCTTATACCTTTTTAAAGAACTTTGTTCAGTTATGTTTTGACTTAGTTCAAAATGGAATGAGTATTCAGATTAGTCAAGATTACTCTTCTATGGTTAACTTTGCTAGATGTAAGTGTCTAGGTGCTAATGTATTAAGAGGACCTGATCAATTACCTTGGGATGGTAAGTTAAAGTATGATTATCAACTATGGATTGATAGTGATATTGTTTTTAATCCTGAGAAGTTCTGGCAATTGTGTGATTTAGCATTACCTGAAGAAGCTGTTAATGAAGATGGTAGTATTGATGAAGAAAAGGAAAGAAAGATAGCAGCTGGTTGGTATAGTACAGAGGATGGTAGAACTACTAGTGTTGCTCATTGGTTAGATGAAGATGACTTCCGTAATAATGGTGGAGTTATGAATCATGAGATGGTAGATTCTATTAGTAAGAGGAAAAAGCCTTTTACTGTTGATTATACTGGTTTTGGTTGGGTTATGATCAAACATGGTGTATTTGAACATCCAGAAATGAAGTATCCTTGGTTTGCTCCTAAGATGCAAGTCTTTGAATCTGGTGCAGTACAAGATATGTGTGGTGAAGATGTTAGTTTCTGTCTAGATGCCATGGATGCAGGTATGTCTATATGGTGTGATCCTAGAATTAGGGTAGGACATGAGAAACAGAGGGTTATTTAATGGCCAAAATCAAGAAATCACTAATGGGTACAGATTATGTGGAGTCTATACCCAAGAAAACCCGCCAGGGTCATGGGAAACATACCAAATATTCTGCTAAAAGTAGTAATAATCGTAAGAAAGTCTATAGAGGGCAAGGAAAATAGGGAAATTTAGTGAGAATTTATGAGTTTTTATGAAAAAATACCCGCCTCTCTGTTTCGGAGGGGTTTTTTCTTGCTCGAACCCGGAAATCTCTATTAAATAGGGTGTAAAGAGTGTAAAAACCATGAAAAATGAAGAATTTCTTCGTGAAATCTCTAACGATGGGCTTACTCCATCCCGGAAATCTCTAAAAGAGACTGAATTATTTGAATCGGATGAGGATTTACCTTCCGTTGACGATTTTACTGAAAATAAGAAGGGAGCTCAGCCTTTATTCGAGTTTTAGTGGACTAAATAAAGCCAGTATTTACTGTAATTAGGTGCCCGTACAAAGAATAAGTCAAGGATTCAAGGACATAAGTGCTAGTTTCCAAATATCACCTCTTACTTCGGACCTAATTGCTACTAAGAATGAGACTGCAATTGCTCGTTCTGTTAGAAATTTGATTATGACTATCCCTGGTGAGCGTCCTTTCGCTCCTGTTTTGGGATCAAATGTCACAGCATTACTTTTTGAGAACTTTGATTTACTAACAGCATCAGCCATTCAGAGTGAAATTGAAAATACATTAGAAAATTATGAACCCCGTGTGAAATTAAGTGAAGTGAATGTAGAACCTAACTTTGACGCTCATGAATTTCATGTCACACTTCAATATTTTATAGTTGGCCTTGATGTGCCACAACAAGAACTCACCTTTGCGTTACTGCCCACTAGGTAAATGCCTTTAGTAAATTTTAGCAACGTCGATTTTGATCAAATAAAAGTTTCCATTAAGGATTACCTTAAGGCAAACTCTAATTTTACTGACTATGATTTTGAAGGATCAAACTTATCGACTATAATAGACACGTTAGCTTATAATACCTATATTACCTCATATAATGCCAACATGGCTACTAATGAGGTATTCATTGATTCCGCCACTCTCAGGGAGAATGTGGTGTCTCTGGCAAGGAATATAGGTTATATTCCAAGATCCAGGAAATCTTCTAAAGCCAATATTTCTTTTACAGTAGATGCTTCTAATACTACTGCAGTAGCTTTAACCCTTAAAGCTGGTATAGTTGCACTAGCTACAGGAGTAACATCTACTAAAGACACATTTGTCTTTTCTATTCCCAATGATGTCACTGTTCCTGTAAAATCTGATGGAACAGCTGATTTTGAAGATATTGACATATATGAAGGAAATTATGTTACTCAGAACTTTACTGTTAGTTCTAGAAATCCTTTCCAAAGATTTATTCTTAATAATGGAGGAATTGATACCTCTTTAATTAGTGTTAAAGTAAAGAATTCTCAAACTTCATCAGTTACACGTAAATTCCATCAATTTAATAGCTTATTTGATATAGACCATACGTCATTAATTTATTTTATACAAGAAGTTGATAGTGAAAGGTATGAATTGTTATTTGGTGATGGTGTTTTTGGTGTAGCACTAAAAGAACCTGAATATATCCAAGTAAGTTACATTACTTCTAATGGGGCATCTGCTAATGATGCATCTAGGTTCAGTTATGCAGGTAGAATTTTAGATAATAATGGAAATTCTGTTACAACAGGAGTTTCTCTCTTAACAACCAATTTTTCTTCTTATGGCGGTAAGTCAATTGAGACTGTTGACTCTATTAAGAAGTATGCTCCTAGAATTTACGCTTCTCAAAATAGAGCAGTGACAGCATCTGACTTTGAAGCTCTAATTCCTACCATTTATCCAGAATCAGAATCCGTTTCAGCCTATGGTGGAGAAGAATTAAGTCCTCCTTCCTTTGGGAGAGTATTTGTAAGTATTAAACCCCAAAATGGAGTTTATCTATCCAGTGCTATTAAGGAAAACATTAAAAATGAGATCAAAAAGTATACAGTAGCGGGTATTGTTACTGAAATTGTTGATTTGAAGTACCTATACCTAGAAGTAGACTCTACTGTTTACTATAATAGTAATCTGGCCTCTGGACCCTCTTATGTGAAAACTATTGTATCAGATAATGTCATAAAATACGCTGATTCTAGTGAGTTAAATAAATTTGGAGCTAGATTTAAATACAGTAAATTCCTTAATGTTATAGACAATAGTAACTCTTCAATAACATCTAATATTACAACGGTGTCTATGAGAAGAGACCTTCAAGTGGAATTAAATGAATTTGCTGATTATGAACTTTGTTATGGTAACCGTTTTCATGTAAGAAGTGAGGATGGCTACAATATTAAATCAACTGGATTTACCGTAAGTGGTATTACTGATACCGTTTATTTGGGAGATATTCCAGATTCTACTCTTCAAAAAGGAAAAATCTTCCTCTTTAAGTTGAAATCTCCTACAGAACCAGTAGTGGTGAAAAAGGACATTGGAACTATTGATTATATTAAAGGTGAGATCATGTTGAATCCAATAAAAGTCATTTCTACTAAGATAAATCGTAGTGGAGTTCCTTTAATTGAGATGTCAATATGTCCTTATTCAAATGATGTTGTGGGATTACAGGATTTGTATTTACAACTAGATACAAATAATCTTAACATCAATATGGTTTCTGATGAGATTGCATCTGGAAGTGATATTTCAGGTAGTAATTATACTGTAACCTCAAGTTACCTAAACGGATCACTTACACGATAATACAGAATGGCCGTCGATAGAGTTAAGTTCCAGGATGTTGTTACTACACAACTTCCTAGATATGTCAGGGAGGATTTTCCTCTGCTGGCAGATTTTTTACAGCAGTATTACGTTTCTCAAGAATATCAAGGAGGAACGGTTGATTTAATTCAAAATATTGACCAATATGTAAAACTTGACCAATTATGTAATTTAAAAACTACAACAGTTCTTGGCCAGAACATTGGTTTTACGTCGACTACCATTAATGCTGGTTCGAATGGGAATTGGACAGACGGATTTCCCGAAAATAATGGATTAATTCAAATCGGTGATGAAATCATTAGATATGACTATAAGGATGACTTCAAATTCTATAATTGTACAAGAGGGTTTAGTGGTATTACCTCTTATATTGCTCCTAATGAACCAGATCAGTTAATATTTGATACTTCAGAGGCTGAGGAGCACGAAGAAGGTGATACTATCCATAATCTTAATATAATTTTCCTTCAGGAGTTTCTTAAGAAGGTTAAAGGTCAATTTACTCCCGGATTTGGAAATAGAAGTCTTTATAGTGAATTAGACGAAAAGAATTTTCTTTTTGGGGCAGATAGTTTCTATAGTTCAAAAGGAACAGACTCTTCTTTTAAAATTTTATTCAACGCTTTATATGGAAAGGATGTAGAAGTACTGCATCCTAGTAATTTTCTCTTACGACCTTCCGATGCTGATTATAAGGTAACCAGAGATTTTGTAGTAGAACAACTTCAAGGAGATCCTTTAGATTTAAAGAATTTAACTCTTTTCCAAAAATCTACTGGTGCAAAGGGATCTGTTTCTAATGTTAGAAAGGTTTTATATGATACTCAAACAGGTGCAGGTAGTACTACTGAGTCTATAGTAGAAGAAAATGCTCTAGCTCGGTATTATCAACTCAGTTTGGATGATAATATTCAAGAAGGTCCAGCTCTTAATGATTTTATAGCTAATCCTAAGACAAAACTTTTAACAGGTGTTGGTGCTGGAGCTACTATTCTGGATGTAGACTCTACTTTAGGATTTCCAGATAGAGGAATTCTTTATGTAAAGGATGATAATGATGATCCAATTACTTTAGAATATGACGGTAAAAGTGTAAATCAATTTTTCAATGTTAGTGGAATAGGAACTAATTTAACTTTTGATGCTACTGCTGATGTTAGTATTGATAGTTATGCTTATGCTATAAGTGGTGGAGAAGAAATTCAAGTTAGAATTACATCTACTTTAAAAGATCTTAAGATAGACAGTAAGACTAATTTCTACAATGCTGATGATACTATTAATATTAAGTCTTTTGGTATTGAAGATCAAGGAATAAGAGCTAGTGAATGGCGTTCTAATACACAAGCACAGTGGGATGTAGAATCAATTAGCGCTATTGACGTTACAGAAACTCTTTATGAGATTAAGACTTATGATAAGCTGGATTTAAATCCTGGATATATTGCTACTCTTAAGGATAATTTAGGAAAAAGTACAACAGGTAGAGTAGTTAATATTAATTCCGCATATGGAATAGATATTATTCTCAACTCCACTGTGGATGTAGATCTAACCTATACGGTAACTAATGATCTTTTAAAGGGAGATTCTACTCATTTTAGACAGTTAAATGATTTTAGTGCTAATGTTCAGAATTCTTATACTAAATTTGATAAGGATGTTTTAGTTGCTTCTAATTCAATCCCCAGATATAATAATATTCTTACTAATCCTGATGATAAGATAGCAACCTTTAGTGGAACTGCTATTGACAATTCTACTATTGTATTAACCACTGCACCTGCAGATCATGGTTTTTATACAGGTGATGCTGTTTATTATGAACCAAGTCGTACTATAAGAGATGGTGGACAAACAATTACTATTAGTGGGTTTGAAAATGTTGATTCTACTGTTTATTACATTAGAAGAGTAAATGGACAACAGGTTAAACTTGCTAGAAGTAGATCTGATCTTTATGCTGAAACCTATATTAGTCTTGTTGGAACTGTAGAAAATAATAGATTAGTTTATTATGATTTTTGGGACAAAGAAGTTGGTCCTCAAGCACTTTGTAGAGAATTTAGTGCTCCCATCACCAAAGCTGGAGATTTTACTACAGATCCTGGCCATACAGGAATGTTGGTTAATGGGGTAGAGATACTTAATTATAAATCTTATGAAAAGATTTTTTATGGCGATGTTAAGGGTATTGATATCACTAAGGGTGGAGAAGGATATGATGTTATTAATCCGCCTTTAGTTAATATTAAAGATGATGTAGGAACTGGAGCAACAGCTATTGCTGCTGTTAATGGTAAGTTAGAAAGAATAGAAATTATTGACCCAGGATATGATTATCAAGGAACACCTAAAATTAATATTGTAGGTGGTAATGGAACAGGAGCTAGTGCAGAAGCTAAAATGGCTTCTAAGATCCATTCTGTTAAGTTTAATAGTGAACAAGGTGGAGATGTAAGTCTTAATACTACTAATACTATAGGTTTTTCAACCTTCCATAAGTTTGTAAATGCAGAGAAAGTAGTATACAATCCATTTGATTTACAATCAGTTGCTGGACTTAATACAGAAGCTTTTTATTATGTTGAAGTTGTAGATGCTTCTACTATTAAACTACACACCACTCCAGCTAATGCTAGAACAGGAATTAATACAGTAGCTTTAAGTGCTTATGGAAAGGGTCGTCAACAAATACAAACAGCTGTTAGAAAGAGTTATGTTTCTAGTGTTCTAGTAACTAATTCAGGATCTGGATATCAGAATAAACAAAGAACTGTACCTAGTGGTGGAATTAGTACTTCTCTCAATAGAGTTAGTATTAAAGATCATGGATATTTGGATAAAGAGATTGTTCAATATCGTGTAGGAGCTGGTACTACTATTGTAGGACTTTCTACGGCTGAAAATTATTATGTTCATAAAGTAGATAATGATACTTTCTCTGTGAGTTTGGTTGGAACTGGAGTTACTTCAGTAGATCATTATTATGATAATAATATATTGGTGGATCTTACTAGTACCGGCACTGGATCTTTTAATTACCAACCTATAGCAGTTACAATAGATGGAGTAACTGGTATTGGTAGCACATCAGGTCAAACGTATACTGCTAGTATTCAACCAATTTTTAGAGGATCTTTAGATTCTATAGATGTAACTGCAGGTGGTGTTGGATATGGTGCTTCTGAGGTTATTAACTTTAAGAAACAACCTTCAACCACTTTTAGAGGTGGAGCTGGTGGTCAGATTAGTCCTGTGGTGGCCAATGGAAAAATTGTTGATGTTACTATAAAATCAGGAGGAGCTGAATATAATTCTCCACCAGATTTGGTAATAAAAGGAAGTGGTTCATATGCTCAACTTACTCCAATTGTTAGTAATGGAGTTATTGAGTCTGTTAAGATTATTAATGGTGGTGTGGGATATCTTGCAGATGACACTACTATTACGGTAAAAGCTGCTGGAGAAAATGCTGAGACGGAGGCAGATCTTAAAGAATGGAGAATTAACCTTTTCCAAAGAAATTTAGAAACTTTTAAAGATGATGATGGAACTCTATCACGTAATATTAATAACACTTCTCTAGAATATGGACATCTTTATGCTCCTCGTCCTCTTAGAAAAGATTCCTATACTTTATCGGGAACGGAGATTCAATATGGAACTCCAGATTTAATTGTAGATGATGGGGAAGAGGTTACTCAAACAGAATATCATTCTCCTTTGATTGGATGGGCTTATGATGGAAATCCAATTTATGGTCCTTATGGATATTCTGGGATAGAAGGAGGAAGAGTTGCCCAGATGACATCTGGATATGAAATAAATTCGACAGTTACTCAAAGACCACCATTATCATTATATCCACAAGGATTTTTTATAGAAGATTATATATTTACTGGATCGGGAGATTTAGATAAGCATAATGGTAGATTCTGTGTCACTCCTCATTATCCTAAAGGGACTTATGCTTATTTTGCTACTTTTAATTCTCCATTAGATACTGATGGTCCTTTTGATAATTATAAGAGACCAGCTTTCCCTTATTTGATTGGTGATAGTTATCAATCTGAACCCAATACTTTTAATTTCAAATCTGCTTCAAATCAGAATGAGTATGATATTGAATCTCATGAGTGGTTTAGAAATACCTCTAGTTATCATATTTCAGATGCTCGGAGTAGATATAATTATATTTTCAATTCTAATGATACTAGACTTCAGACTGTTGATGTTACAGCTGCTTCTACAGGTAATATAGACAATATTGGTATTGTCACAGGAGGTACTAATTACCAGCCAGGAGATAAGGTAAACTTTGATAATAGTGGAACTCACGGAAGTGATGCAAATGCTCAAGTAGATAGAGTATTGGGTCAAACCATTGATACTGTAACTTGCTCTACTTCATCCAATTATAATGTTGAATTTATATCACAACCTGGAGAAAATAAATTTATTGGTTTTAGCTCTTCTCCCCATTCATTGTTAGCTAATGATAGGGTATCGGTAAGTGGTCTTAATCAATATTTTGATGGATTTGATGGAGTTTATACTATTGGAGTTAGGACAGAATCTTATAGTTTGAGTGTAGGTGTTGGTACAACTGGTGCCACTGGAATGACTACTTATTTCTATGTTAGTGGTGAATTAGATTATCCTTCACTTCGTCCTAATGATATTTTAGGGATTGGAACAGAGAAAGTTAAAGTTCTTAATATTGATAAGAGATCTTCAAGACTTAGGGTTCTGAGGGAACAAAGGGGAACAGAACATTCTGGATTAGCATATACTAGTGCTGAAGTTCTTTGGGAAGATCCTAGGAAGTTTAGTATAAATGTTGGTTCTCTTAAGACAACAAAATCATTACCTATCAACAATCAACTTTATTTTAATCCAGCTGAGTCAATTGGTGTTGGAACTGCAACTGGAGTTGGTATTGGTACAACAGTCACATTCTCCAATCCTGGTGCTGGAGTTACCCAAAGATTTGTTCCAAAACAATCCATTTACTATCCTGATCATGGATTAAATGCTAATGATAAGATATATTATGCTGTTAATGGTGGAAGTACTATTACTGTTTGGAACGGTCTTTCTGGGTTCTCTACACAAACCGATCTTACAGATTATGACTTTTTATATTCTTATCCTATTACACCAAATCTTCTTGGTATTTCCACAACTAAGGTTGGTTTAGGAACTACTGGAGGATATGAAGGGGTTGGGGTAGGAAGTACTACATCTGGCTTATTATACTTCACCGATGCTGGTAGTGGTGTACGTCATAGTTTTGAAACATCTTTAAGAGATGTAGTTACTGCTCAAGTTGATAAGAGTGTTGTTACTGTCTCTACAGCAGCTACTCATGGAATGGCTTTAAGTGATAAAATTTGGGTAACTTTAAAACCCAATACTACAGGAATTGTAACTGTCAAATATAATACCTTTAATAGAAGAATGGTATTTAACCCCGTTACCTTTACTTCTTCTGATGTAAGTGTTACATGGGATACCATCACTATTAATAATCATGATTTTGTAAAAGGTGATAGAGTAGTTCATACAGCTGTTGTTCCTTCTGGAGGATTGTCTAATGAAGGAATGTATTATGTTATTCCTTATACTGCTCATAAGATTAGATTAGTATCTGAAGAATTTGAGTTAGATTCAAATAATCCTTCCTTTGTTAATATTACTAGTGCTTCTGGGGGAACTTTATCTAAGATTAATCCTTTAGTTGAATTTACCAAGAATCAAAAAGTTAAGTTTGATTTAGGTGATTCTTCTCTTGCTTTTAATAACAATGGAATTGATTATTCTGCTTTCAGCATGAATCTTTATTCTGATAGTAAATTCTCTTCAGAGTTCTTTACTCCTGGTAATAATGTGGCTTTTGCTGTTACAGTAACTGGAAGTCCTGGAGTTGATAGTACTGCAAATCTCACATTATCCCTTAATGATGATATGCCTAAGAATCTTTGGTATAAGTTTGACTTGGATAATGTTAATTTGGTTGATGAAATAAGAAAATCAATGATAGTAGATGAATCAGTTGAATCTTATAGCCAAATTAATGTAGTAGATTCTAAGTATGATGGAGAGTATTTTATAAGTGGAATAGGGACTACTACATTTACCTATGAAATTCCTGAAGCACCTTCTACTACAACTTATAATTCTGACAACTCTAAGTTAAGTTATGAAACTAATTCAAAAACTGCTTATGGAAGTATTACTAAGTTCTGGATTTCTGATAAAGGAAGTGGATATAGAAGCCTTCCTGGAATCACTTCTATAACCAGTGGGTTTGGTACAGGTGCAATTATAACGGGAGATAGTGACAATATTGGATCTATTTTACAAACTAGATTTAAGGGTAATGGAATAGGATGGGATTATCCTAGTGATAAGACATTAAGACCTTCCGCTAATCTTCCAGAAATTCTTAAAATAAAATCATTAACTTCTTTTGATACTATTGGAATTTCTTCTGTTGGAGTAAATTATCTTATTGCTCCTAAGTTAGTAGTAATTGACAACTTTACCAAGAAGAGAATAGAAGAAGTTGATTTAGAGTATAAATTGGGTGACAGTCAAGTTACTATTTTAACCAATACCACAGGAATGTATAATGTTTCTCCACGAATCATTCCTATAGATAATTCAAATGGTGTTGGTATAAGTTCTCTTACCTATACAGATAAAACTGTAAGGATTTACTTCGATACTACTTTTAGTGATGCTTCTGACTTCCCATTTGCTGTGGGAGAAGAAATTTTTGTTGAAAATATTAGCGTAGGAGTTGGAAGTACTGCTAGTGGATATAATTCAGCTGATTATGATTATAAGTTCTTCTCTCCTACTACAGCTGAAGGACAGATAGGAGGGTCTGGGGCATATATTGAATATAGTTTAGATGGTCTTATAGGAGCGGGAAAAACTCCTGGTTCACCTACAGTTACTATAGGAAAAGTAATTCCAGTTAAACATTTCCCAATTTTTGAACCCACTTTAAAAACTAATGATTTTCTGAAAGGAGAGACAGTAATCAGTGGAAGTGGTCGTGGGGTAGTTGAGAGTTGGAATTCTTCTATTGAGAGATTGAAAGTTGATTCTCCCGATGATTTGGAGGTAGGAGATACTGTTAAGGGATTAACTTCCAATACTCAAGGTGTAATAGAGAGTAAGACAGAATTTAATTCTGAATTTATTATAGGTGCTGGTGCTACTGTTGTAGATGGATGGCAGAGAAATACTGGATTCCTAAATGACAGTTTACAAAGACTTCCTAATAATGAATATTACCAGAATTTCTCTTATTCATTAAAATCCGAAATTTCTCAAGATACTTGGGATGATCCAGTTAGTGCTTTAAACCATACTGCTGGTTTTGATAAGTATTCTGATTTACAAATTATAAGTAAAGCAGAAGATCCTGCCATAGTTTCAGTAGATGATGCAGATCTTACTACTATTACTGATATTGTAGGAGAAGGAACATTACATAGTTTCCCCGACTTTGATCTTGTCACAGAAGAAACTGTTGAAGTTTCTACAAGATTCCTCTCTAATAAGATAAACTTTGAGAATAAGATTCTTACTGATTACTATCAATCTGTTGGAAACCGTGTATTACAGATAGATGATATCAGTGGTCAATTCTATAGTAATGAAAGTAAGACTGATTATGCTAAGGTTGCTACTTTTAGTGTTCATGATGTTTGGAATAAGTCCATAGTTTTAGTGAAAGATGCCAAATATACAGATGAAAAACAATTAGCTATTGTTAATACTTTACAACACAATGCTGTTGGATATCAGAACCAATATGCTTTCCAAGAAACTTATCCAGAGTTGGGAACTTTTGATTATCTTAAGAGTGCTACTGGTTGGGATTTAACTTTCCATCCAACTAAGTATGAATATAACAATTATCAAGTTTCTACCTTCTCCTTTAGCATAGTTGATAATGTATCCGCAGTTGAAAGTTATACACTAGGAGATGTTGTTGAAATATCAGGACAAAACAATAGTGTAGCTGCTGGTAGTTCCGATAATGTTGTTTCTATCTCTACAGCATATAGAGCAGCTACTGTCATGATCATGCTTGAGAATACTGATCAAGTATTCCAAGGAAGTCAAATTAATGTAGTTCATGATGGCACCAATGTCTACATGACAGAATATAATAACATTGAAACTAATCTGAGTGGTTCATTTGATGCTTTCGGAACCTATCATGCTTATATTAGTGGAAGCAATGTTAAGATTGACTTTGATTCTAATGTTTCAGTTGCTCTTACAGCTAATTCTCAAATAGTAGCTATTGCAGATACAGGTTCTGGAACTGGAATAGGAACCACTAATATGAGTACTGCAAAAGTATCTTCAGATTATGTTTCCATAGCATCTACTACATCCCCCTCAGCGGTGTCTATATCCACCTACAGCAATGCGACTTGGGATAGTATAACTTCTGGTTACTATGTACTATGTTTTGCTAATACAACTGATTATGAGTATCAAATGGCTGAGGTAGCCATTTTGAATTCTGATTCAAATGAATCAATGGTTGAGTGGGGTGATGTTAAGACTGGTAGTAATATTGGTACAGTAGGAATTACTTCTGATGGTGATTATATCAATCTTACCTTTACTCCAAAAGCTGGGGTAGATGTTCAAGTAAGAGCTTTATCTATTGAGCAATATATTTTCAATGAAAATTCTTATTCTACTGATTTGGAGTTTAAGAATCAGAATGTTCATACCGATTACAATACCTATACAGGTACAAAATCCAATCTTCGTGAAGATTTTGGTCTTAAGAAGGGAGGATTAGAAATCTTTAGAAGGCAGTTTGATGGAAATGATACTTCTATTGCTAATACCTCAACTAATAAAATTGAGTTGGGAGATCACTTCTTTGTAACTGGTGAATTGGTTAAGTATAGTTATGATGGAACAGGTACTACTAATGCAATTGGAATAGCAGAAACTAGTGTAGTCGGTGTAGGAACTACCAGCAAACTTCCTGAAGAATTATATGTGGTAAAAGTTGGTGGTGGGGCTGTAAGATTTACAGATACTGCAGAGAAAGCTTTAGCAGAAAATCCTTCTGTATTTGAAATTACTTCAGTTGGTATTGGAACTTCTCATCATATGACAGCAGTAGACGCTAATAAGAGAACTTTAGTTGCTATTGATAATATTATTCAATCTCCTATTTGTAGAACTGAGGTCACTACTGGATTAAGTACCTCTATTGTATGGGATACAAATATAAGAGTTACTGAAGGAATTGGATCATTCTTTGCTGGAGATCTGGCTAAGATGAATGATGAAATTGTACAAGTTGATCATGTTGGATTTGGTGGTACAGATGTGATGACTGTTAAGAGGGGTGAAATGGGAACCCAGATTAAGAGTCATGATGCTGGGGCTACTATAAGGAAATTGAGTGGAACTTATAATATTGTAGGAAATGAAATATTCTTTGCTGGAGCTCCTCATGGATCAATTCCATTAAGTGATGCTACTGCTGCTGATCCTGATAATAGGGATTGGGTTGGAATTACTACTAGTTCTACCTTCCAAGGTAGAGTCTTTATGAGAACTTCTCCTGTAGGCGCATCTAATTCAGCATACACTGAAAACTATGTTTTTGATGATATTTCAGAACAATTTACAGGACTTACTAGTGAGTTTACCCTTACCCATGACACAGCTAATACTGTTGGATTCTCTACCTGGAATGGTATTGTTTTAGTTAACAATATTTTCCAACAACCATCAGGAGATCAAGGTGAAGATGACGCTTACAGTATGGAACAAACTGGAGCTGCTTCTACTATTACATTCACTGGAGCTGGATCTACTGGATACAATCCTAATGGAGGTAATTGGCCTGTAGGTGGTGTTATAGTTTCTGTTGGTTCTACTGAAGGATTTGGATATCAACCTTTAGTAGCTGCTGGAGGAACAGCCACAATTTCAGCTGGTGGTACTATTACTTCTATTGGTCTTGGTAATACTGGATCTGGATATAGAGAAGCTCATCAACCAACTGTTAATGTTGCTATCCAAACATTTAGTGGTGGAGTGGCCAATGTCACAAATATTGGAACTGCTGCAATTAGTGAAGGTCATATTGTAAGTATAGCAGTTACCAGTGGACATAGATTCTACAAACCACGTTGGATTTCAAATGTTGGTTATAGTTCAGTAACTGGTGTAACTACTGTTACCACATTATTACCTCATGGTTTATCTCAAGGTGATGATATTACTTTATCAGGAATAGCTTTTACTTGTGACTACTCTTCACCTAAGACTATTACTGGTGTAGCCTATAGTGCAGCATCAGGTATAATGACTGTTACTACATCAGGTGCTCATGGTTATTCAGTAGATAAAGATGTGATCTTTACTGGAATTGGAATGACCTGTGACATTGATGCAGGTGTCACAACTCATTATTATCCAAGAGGAAGAGATTTAGCTTATGATAACGCTATTTCAATAGCTTCAACTACTGCTACTACTATTACAGTAGATATTGGACTTGGTTCCAAGAATGATCAATATGAACATAGATTTGTAAGCGCTGCTACTAGTGCAATTACAGCTGGTGGAGATTACGCTCATCGGTATGAAGGATCCACTAGAGGATGTGTAATTACTGGTGGTGATTATGCACACACTTTTGTTGATGTAGCTGCTGGTGCAGTTACAGTTTCAGGTGGTAGTAGTATGACTCCTACTTGGGCTAGTTATGATCCTGTTACTGGAAATTTTGTTATTGAAAAGGCTGATCATGGTCTTACTACTGAAGATTCAGTTACTATTACAGATGATTCATTCCAATTCACTTGTGAAATGGATGATAATGGCACAGAGAAATCTTATCCAAGATCAACTGATCCTATTTCTGGTGAAGCTAAAGATATTATAGCTTATACTCAAAATACCTTTACCATTAATGTTGGTGTTTCTACAATTGTGAGAAGAGATATTGTAGGAGCATCTTACACAGGGAGTACTGGTGAGTTAATCTTAGATATGGGTACTACTGATCATGGATTAACTACACATCATAGTGTGAAGATTGCATCTGATAGTTTGACTTTCAGTTGCGCTATGGATGACTATGAGACATTACATACTTATCCAAGATCTACCGATCCATATTATGATACAGCAATCTCAATAGCTTCTACCACAGCCAATACAATTACTTTGAATGTGGGTACTTCCACAGCTGTAAGTTATGATATTTCAACAGCTGTTTATACGGGTTCCACTGGAATCCTGACTATGACTATAGGATCCCATCATTTATCAGATGGACAAAGTATTAAGATAGCTACAGGTATTATTACTATGACCTGTAGTAGAGATGATCATCTCACTAAGCACTCTTATCCTAGAAAGCCTGATCCTTATTATAATGGGGTAGGTATTACGAGTGTTCCTTCTACTACTCAATTTGTAGTTAATGTTGGTACTTCTACTGTTCCTACTTTCTATAGTAGTGGTGGAACAGTACAGGGTTGTATCATAGCACCTAGATCAAGTGGATCTACATCTTCTGGTGGTCATGATCCAGCCTTCCAGAGTACAGATGTTATCAGAATTATTGATAATAAGAATTTTGAAGTTAATACAGGTACTACTACATGTGATCACTTCTACGCTAGAGGTGGAACCATTAAGTATCCAATGGAAGTAGTTTTTGATGATCCATTGAGTTATGATAATATTCCTTTAATTTATAGTTCAGAGAGTGCAACTGGTACTGGACATAGTGCAACTGCTGATATAGTTGTTGGACAAGGATCTAGTGTTATTAGCTTTACAGTAGATCAAGAAGGTTATGGTTATGGTAATGGGGAAATTCTCACAGTTGCTATTGGTGGAGATGCAGGAATTCCTACAGATACTACTAAGACATATAAAGAGTTCCAGTTAACTGTTGAAGAAATCTATACAGATTCATTCAACGCCTGGTCTGTGGGAGAACTTGAAGTTCTGGATAGAATGGACGGTGATTTTGATGGTCAACAGAAATCATTTAATTTGAGTATTAATAGTGTCCCGGTTTCAATTCAAGCCAAGAAGGGATCTAATGTTGATGTTCAAATGGTACTCTTGGTATTCATTAATGATATTCTTCAAGAGCCTGGTGTATCTTATACTTTCAATGGTGGTAGCACTGTATACTTCACCACTCCTCCTAAGGCTGGATCTACTTCTAAGATTTTATTCTATAAGGGTAGTGGTAGTATAGACGTTACATTTACTGATATTTTAGAGACAGTAAAAGTTGGTGATACTTTGCAAATTGAGAATGATGTTTGGGAAAGTCAAGGTGTTGGACTCAGACAAAATCCAAGAGTTGTTACTGGAATTAGTACCATTGATAGTGTTAATACCGGAGCTTATCCTGGACCTGGTGTTACTACAGATAATAGCCTCACAAGACCAGTAGTATGGACTAAGCAAGAGGTTGATAGGATTATTAACACTCAACCAATTGGTAAGGATAGAATTCACTATGAACCTTGGATTTACCCAAGTGCCTGTATGCTTCATGATGTAGGAGTTACAACTACTGTTGTATATGTTAATGATGTAAGACCTTACTTTAATCCAGTAAATGAATCTAATACTAGGTCTTTCCAAAACACAGTTCTATTAGAATCTCAAGATACTATTACAGGGGCTGCAGCTACGGCACTTGTTTCTACAGGTGGAACAGTTTCTTCTATTGATGTTACTGTTGCTGGTGTAGGTTATACAGCAGCTCCAGAAGTGGCTATTGGAAATATTATTGGAGTTGGAAGTACGGGAGGAAGAGCTACTGCAACAGCTACTATTAGTGGAGGTGAAGTAACTGCCATTACAGTTTCCTCTGGTGGAACTAGTGTAGGTGCTGGAGCAGATGGAACAGGGAATTATAATACTCTGGGAATAGCTTATACCAGTACTAATCCTCCCCTCGTTATTGTGGGTCCACCTAAGCTTATTAGAGAGAAAGTTACTGTAAGTTCTTTCGCTGGTGATTATGGAGTTATTGTTGGGGTAGGAACTACTGTAAGTGGATCACAAAATCAAATTTACTTTGATACCTTTATTCCTAAAGATTCCTTTATGAGAGATACTGATTATGTTGATTCAGCTGTTGAAGTGAGTGGTATTAGTACAGGTGATTATCTCACAATCTTTAATACTAATATATCAATTGGGGATACGTTTGGGACTCAAACAAGTGCTGGCGCTCCTATTGGAATTGGAACATCATGTTTAGATGCTGTTTATCAAGTATCCAGTTACGAAGATAATGATCTTGAGAATGTTGAGAATGGATCTACAACTGGATTTACAACTGAGTGTAGAAGGATCTTCTGTAATGTAGATACTGTGGGTACTGGTATTGGTTATACAACTGCTCCAGATATGGGTGACTATAGTTGGGGTAAGCTTACTTTAGATAGTAGACCAGGGGGTAGAAGCTTTAACTTCTATGGTGAAAATGGATTAACCGGAATTAATACTTCAGGTAAGGTCACTAGGTATGAACCCCTTAAATATAACAATTATGTGTAATAAATAGGAAAAAACCCTTTAAAAAATGGCGGCCATAATTACTGACCAACTGCGTATATTAAATGCGAAGAATTTTGTATCTGGGGTTCAGTCCAGTTCTAATTCTTATTATGCGTTTATTGGATTACCAAACGCAACCGCATATGATACTGATTGGGATACTACTCCCCCATCACCCAAAGATAGCTTGGATCAGTCCAACGATTACTGGGATACCATGTTGGCGTTAAAGAAGATTAATTCCAGTGATTGTAATCAAGTAGTGAATAAAACTACCTGGCAATCAGGTATTACTTATGATATGTGGAGGAATGATATTACTAGGAGTAATCCTTCTTTACCATCAGGTGCGTTTGATATCTATTTTGCTAGTTATTATGTAATGAATAGTGATTATAGGGTTTATATTTGTCTTTATAATAATGCTAAACCAGAAAATAATTTCCAAGGTGGTCCTTCTTTAGATGAACCTACCTTTACTGATTTGGAACCCAGAGAAGCTGGAAATAGTGGTGATGGGTATATTTGGAAATATCTTTATACTATTAAACCCAGTCAGGCAGTTAAGTTTGATTCTACAAACTATATGCCTGTTCCAGATGATTGGTCTACAAATAGTACTGATGCTGCAGTAAGAGAAAATGCTTCTACTAGTGGTCAGTTAAAAATCTGTACTATTAGAGGACGTGGAGTTGGAGTAGGAACAGCTAATAATACTTATAGTAATGTTCCTATTTTAGGTGATGGAGAAGGAGCTGAAGCTACCATCGTAATTAATAATGATTCTAAAGTAGATTCTATTACTGTATCAAAAGGTGGATCTGGTTATACTTATGGTACTGTAGATTGGGCTGCTGGAGGTGTTCCAGCAGGAAGCACCCTTCCTGAGTTTAATGTTATTATACCTCCTCCAGGAGGACATGGCTCAGACATTTATAGGGAGTTGGGAGCATTTAATGTTCTCACTTATGCAAGATTTGAAAATGATACTGGCAATCCTGATTTTATTACTGGAAACCAATTCGCCAGAGTAGGTATTGTAGAAAATCCTCAAGCTAACAATTCTACTTCATTAATGAGTTCAGATAAAGCTAGTGCTGTATATGCATTAAGATTAACTGGTACTGGTTATAGTTCAGCCACTTTTACAGCTGACAATACAATCACTCAAACCGTTGGTCTTGGTTCTACGGCTGTTGGAAGAGTGGTATCTTATGATCAAGTAACTGGGGTTCTTAAGTATTGGCAAGATAGATCCAACAATGGATTTACTACTTCTACTGGAATTGCAGTAACAAATCCAACTTATGGATTTAATGATAATGACTTTACAGCAAGTCCCTGGGGTGGTGGTAGTCTAACTATCACTGGAGGAAGTGTTTCTCTGTCTATTAGTACTTCTTTCCAAGGTCTCTCGACTGTAATAAATAATAAAACATATTATCTGGGACAAAATTTTGTAGATGGTGTATCTCAACCAGAATCTAAAAAGTATTCTGGGAACATTGTTTATGTTGACAATAGACCTTCAGTTACAAGGTCTTCGTCCCAAAAAGAAGACGTAAAAATTATCCTGCAGTTCTAAAAAATCATGCCCCAGGAAACTAACCTCAATGTTGCTCCTTATTTTGACGATACTGAGGAACAGAATGATTATTATAAGGTATTATTTAAACCAGCTTATCCAGTTCAAGCTAGAGAATTAAATAACGCTCAATCTATTCTTCAGGGACAGATTGAAGAAGTAGGATCGCACTTCTTTAAGGAAGGTGCGATGATTATTCCTGGTGCTCCTTCATTTATTAGTAGATATTACGCTGTTCAACTTGAATCTGATTATTTGGGAATTCCTGTTTCCCTTTATTTGGATAAATTGATAGGAGTAACTATAAAAGGAGAAACTTCAGGAATTACTGCAAAAGTTTTAAACTATATTACAGATAAAGAATCATCAAAAGGAACTTTTACTATCTACGTTGAATATGTGGAGTCGAGTACAGATAATACAACTGCTGCTTTTTCTGATAATGAAGTTTTAATATTGGATGGTTCTAGTATTTCATATGCTACTACTTTTATTTCTGATGGAGAAGGTTTTGCTAAGACTCTTAGTAGAGATGCTACTGCTACTGGATCTGCATTTGGTGTAGGTGAGGGTGTATATTTTTTAAGAGGATATTTTGTAAATGTTGAAGAACAACTGTTAATTCTTGATCAATATACTAATAATTCTAGTTATAGAGTAGGTTTTAATGTTCAAGAAGATCTTATCTCTTCTGATGTTGATCCAACTCTAAATGATAATGCCGAGGGATTTAATAATTATACTGCTCCAGGTGCGGATAGACTTAAAATTACTGCTTCTTTGGCAAAGAAAGATCCTGATGATTATGATGATCAAAACTTTGTTCAAATAGCAGAGATTCAAAGGGGTCAACTTAGAAGGCTTAATAATAATACTCAATACAATGTTTTAGGGGATAATTTAGCAAGAAGGACTTTTGATGAATCTGGTCATTATTATGTTACTGAATTTGTGACCAAGTGTGAAGAAAGTTTGAATAATGGTTTGGGTAATAGAGGAATTTATGATTCCGATCAAACTACCATAGGTGGAAATAAACCCAGTAAGGATTTGGGGATTTATAAAATTTCTCCAGGAAAGGCATATGTAGCTGGATATGAAGTTGATGTTAGAGCTTCAACTTTTTTAGATGTTAAAAAGCCAAGAACTACTAAGACTTTAGAAGATCAAACGATTAATTTTGGATTTGGTCCTACATTTGCAGTTAATAGATCTTATGGAAGTCCTGTTTTAGGATTTACTACTGCTAATGTTCTTAGTTTAAGAAGTGAAAGAGTTGGTATTGCTGAAACTACAGCTGGAATAGCCGGGAAGGAAATTGGTATTGCTAGAGTTTATGATTGTGCTTTAGAAGCTGGTACTTATACAGCTGTAGGAAGTACACTTTCTTATCCTAATCAATGGGATTTGTCTTTGTTTGATGTCCAAACCTATACAGATCTTCAGGTTAATTCATCAGTTAGTTTGGATGTTCCTACTTACATTAAAGGAAAAAATAGTGGTGCTTCTGGATATTTAAGATGGAGTATATCTGCAGGAACTGCTTTAACAGTTACTGATATAAAGGGTAAGTTTTCTGTTGGAGAAAAATTAGAATTTAATGGTATAGGAACTTTCCATAGAACTTCTATTGCTGCTACATCTTATAATGTTACTGATGTTCAATCGGTTTATGGTGTTGTAGGAAGTGCTGGTACATTTACCGCTGATATGATTCCTTCAGAAGTTCGTAATATTGGTATTGTTTCTATTACAGGACATAATAATGGATATTCTACTTGTTTTAGACCTGGTGGGGATGGAACATGGCCAGGTATTGTTACGACTGGAGATTTAGTAAGATTCTCACAAACTAATAGAACTTTACCTACTTTAGCTAGAGTAGATTCTGTTAGCACCAATTCAATTACTATTACAGGTGTTGCAACAGTTGCTGGAGTTTGTGATGGGGGATTACCAGCTGATAGTAGTACTGTAGCTGGTGCTTTAGATCAACAAGTAACCGATTTCCAAATAGTTGGTACTGTGATGCAGAATCAGGTTGGTAGTGGTAATGGTGCTACTAGCAATTCTCTTTATAGTGTTTTCCCTAAACAGAATATTCAATCTGTAGATTTAACAGATTCTACTCTTATTATTAGGCATCAATATACTGGAGTTACTATAAGTGCCAGTGGAGTTATTTCTGCGTTAGTTCCTCAAACAGGTTGTGCATTCTTAGCATATGATGAAGAGAGATATACTGTAATTCGTGCTGATGGTCAGATAGAAGCACTTAACGAAGGTCAATTCGACTTTACTGGAGGAAATCTTACTATTAGTGGATTAACTGCAGTGGAAGGTAAAGGTGCTTATGTTATTACCACTCAACGTAAAAATAATATAACAGCAAAGTCTAAAGTTAATAATACAACACAATCTGTATCTATTCCTTATTCTAATAATGCAGGATCTGGTACTGGTGAAGATACTGTAAATGATGGATTAACTTATGGTAATTATCCTTTTGGAACTAGAGTTCAAGATCCTGTTATTTGTTTAAATGTTCCTGATGTGGTAAGGATATATGGTGTATTTGAATCTTTAGATACATCAGATGCAAGTGCTCCTACAGTTACTTTAGGTTCTATAGATGGAAGTACAGGAACAACTAGTGATATGAGTAAAGGTGAAACATTTATAGGAAATACTAGTGGAGCTAGAGCTCTTTATCTTGATAGAACCTCAGATACTGTTGCTACTTTTGTTTATTTGACCAGTGCTAGATTTGAAAGAGGGGAAGTTGTTAAATTCCAGACATCTGGTGTAAGTGCCACAGCTTCTAGTTTTACAACTGGTAGTAAAAATATTACGGATGATTTTAAATTCTCTAATGGTCAAAAAGAGTCCATTTATGACTATTCTAGAATAATAAGAAAGACAGGAGTAGGAGTTCCTGAGAAGAGACTTAAAATTTACTATGAAAGTGCATCTTACGATTCAGGAGATACTGGTGATATTACTGTAACAAATTCTTATGATGACTTTGATTTTGATTCTCAAATACCAACGGTTGAGGGTATAAGAAATACTGAATTAATTGATGCTCGTCCTAGGGTTACTACTTATACTCCAGCTGTTGGAGCAAGATCTCCTTTCGAATTTGAAGGAAGAGCTTTTGATGGAGGTCAAAATAGTTCTTCTCATATATTAGCACAAGATGAAAATATTACTTTAGATTATTCTTATTATCTTCCTAGAATGGATAGGATTTATCTGGATAGAGAAGGAACCTTTACTGTTAAATATGGTTCTCCAGATGATAAGCCTACTTTACCTGATGAAATACCAGGAGCTTTACTTATTGCAAATATTGCTCTTCCTGCTTATCTATTCTCGGCATCTGCAGCTCAAGTAACATTTATTGATCATAAGAGATATCAAATGAGTGATATCTCCAAATTAGAAACTAGAATTAAGAATCTGGAGTATTATACATCACTTAATAATCTCGAAACCGGGGTAGTTAATCAAAGGGTATTGGATGGTAATGGATTAGAAAGATTTAAGTCTGGAATTTTTGTTGATGATTTTACATCTCCACAAGCACAAGATAGTTCAGTTGGGGTGAGAAATGCTTTTAATACTTCTAATAGATCTTTAAGAGCACCACATTATACAACTCAAATTAATATGGAGGTAGGAAATACCACTATAGCTGGTATTGGTACTACAACAGCAGCTAATCAAGATAGTAGATATGCTGATGTTTTGGGAACTAATGTGAAAAGAGCTAATCAAGTAATAATGCTTGATTATGATGAAATTTCTTGGTTAAGACAACCTTTCGCTACTAGATCTGAAAGTGTGACTCCATTCCTTGTTAGATTCTGGGAAGGATCATTAGCGTTCAATCCTACTACAGACGTATGGATTGATGTTAATCAGATGGAAGTTAGAAATGTTCTTCAAGAAGGTTCATTCCAAGGTGTAGCTGATGCGATGAGAGCTGAAGTCAGAACAGCTGCTGATGGCACAAGAAGTGGAGTTAGTCCTACTATTTGGAACTCTTGGGAAACTACTGGAGTTAATGTTTCAACTAATTTAGCATCAACTCAATCTCAAGACTCTATTACGACAATGAGACCTCCTACTGGAGTTTCTGAATTCCTTAATATGTTCAATCATAGTGATTGGGCTAGGAGTAGAGTATTTGGTATACCAGAAGATGGATCTTCCAATCCTGGTGCAGGTATTCCTCCAAACTTTAGAATGGAAGAAGAAGTTGTTAGAACAACTACTCAGTTGACTTCTAGTGCTACTGTTGGATTACAACAACAAAGATCAGGTACTATCAATACTGTTAATCAACAAATTGATACATCTTCTTTAGGTAGTAGAATAGTTAATAGAAATGTTATTAGATTCATGAGATCTCGTAATATTGAATTTACTTCTAGGAGATTGAAGCCATTTACACAAGTATATCCATTCTTTGATAATGTCAATGTTGCTAGATGGTGTTTGAGTAAGTTGATTGAAGTTACCATGACTTCTGGAACTTTCCAAGTTGGTGAGACTGTAAGAGGTACAATGCCTTCTTCATCATCTAGTGAAAATACACAACGTTCAATAAGACCTACTATTACTTTTAGGGTAGCTACTTCTAATCATAAGTATGGACCTTATAATGATCCAAATGATATTTTTGAAAGAAATCCTTATGATAGGGAGAATATGATCCCTGCTACTTATTCTGAAACATCTACCACTCTAAATGTAGATACATTCAGTCTTGCTGCTGAAGAACAACCACAATTTAGAGGGTATGTTAGTACAGGAATGGTGTTAGTTGGTCAAACTAGTGGAGCTCAAGCAACAGTTGGTCAGGTAAGATTATTGACTGATAGATTGGGAACTTTGATAGGAAATATTCAAATTCCTAGTTCTGCTGATGCTTCTGCCCCTACTTTCCAGACTGGTAGATCTAAACTCAGATTGACAAGTAGTGCCACTAATAGTCAAGTTCCTGGAGTTGTTACAACAGCAGCTGAAGAGGTTTTCTATTCTCAAGGTGATTTGGATCAATCTCAAGAAACTACACTGTCTTTGAGAAATGCTAGAGTAAGTAGACAAACTGTATCTGATACTAGAACTATAACTGGAAGTAGTGATGCACAAGGTACTAGTGGAAGTACTAGCTTCAGTACCCAAACCAATCCAAGATTGACTGGAGTATATACAGACCCTCTAGCACAATCCTTTGCTGTTGATGATGAGACTGGTATATATGCTACTAGTGTGGAAGTATACTTCCAAGCAAAACCTGCAGATAATAACGCACTTCCCGTTACTGTTCAACTTCGGGAAATGGAGTTAGGTATTCCTAGTAGTAGAATTCTGGAATATTCAGAAGTAGAATTAAGACCTAGTGACATAACAACTTCACAAGATTCTAGTGTCGCTACTAGAGTAACTTTTGAATCTCCAGTGTATTTGGCTGGAGGAAAAGAATATGCTTTGGTCCTTGTTTCTAACTCTACAGAATATAGGGTTTGGATATCTAGATTGGGTGAATCTGATGTTTCAACTTTAGGAAGAGAAACAGGTCAAGTTCTTGTTTCTTCTCAGCAGTTATTAGGTTCTCTCTTTAAATCTCAAAACGCTACTACATGGACTCCAAGTCAGTATGAAGATATGACTTTCCATCTGTATAGAGCTAATTTTGTACCTAATGGAAGTGTTCAATTCTTTAATCCTCCTAACCCTACAGATGTAGAAACTCTTACATCAAATCCAGTTACTCCAAAATCTAAGAGTATTAGAGTTGCATTTAGTACCTGTATTACTGATACTGGACTTACTGCAGGTAAGATAGTTAGACAACTTGGAACAGATGCTACAGCTAAGTTTGTAGGATATGGTGGATCTGCTTCTAATGTAACAGTTCAACAACCAGGTGTAAATTATGTGACTGGTACTTATACAGGAGTAGCTCTTACAAGTATTACTGGAAATGGTATAAACGCTACTGGTATTGTTACTGTAAGTAGTGGTGGTGCTACTGCCGCTTGTATTACAGGAACAGCTGGTGGTTCTGGATATACTGTGGGAGATGTATTAGCTCCTATTGCAGTTGGAACTGGTGTTCAAGGTTCTGGAATGAGATTTACAGTTGATACGGTATTTGGAAATAATTCTTTATCCTTAACTAATGTTCAAGGTGATTTCTCTACATCTGCTGGAAAGTATATAATGTATGATAGTAGTGTTGGAGTTACTACTCAATTAGATTGGGATACTAGCGCTACTGGTGTGGTTCCTGAGTCCCCAATTACTACTACGGATGATGGACTTCATTTCAAAGTCTTTGAGAGAAATCATGGAATGCATTCTTCAGGAAATGTAGTTAAATTATCCGACCTTAATTCTAATATTGTTCCTTCTGCGTTGGGCGCTGATTATTCCAATACAGCTACTGGAAATGTAACTATTGGAAGTACTGATAACTTTGCTGTTTTTGAAGGTGTTGGAGTTGCTGTTACTAATCCTGGTTATGTTAAGATTGGAGATGAAATTCTTTCTTATACAGGATTCTCTGGTAATGATTTAACAGGTATTGGTAGAGGTGTTGATAATACTGTAACAGCATCTCACAGTGAATTAGATCTGTGTTATAAGTATGAGCTCAATGGAGTTTCCTTAAGAAGAATTAATGCTACTCATAATCTTAATGAATCTGATTCAACAACTTATCCCGCATATGGTATTACTTTAGATGATTATCATATTAAGGTAGGTATGAGTACTAATGGTGTTGATAGAACTAGTTCTGGAAAATTCCCCGTACTTTACTTTAATTCCTCAACAGGTGCTGGTGGATATGAAGGTAAGGGTACTTATAACATTCCATTTGAAATGTGTATTCCTAAGTTTAATACAACTACTCCTACTGGAACTTCGCTTAGATCTTCCGTAAGAACAGTTACAGGAACTAGTATTTCTGGTTCTGAAGGATCTTTTGTAGATAAAGGGTTCCAAGAAGTTTCACTCTTCCAAGAGAATTATTTTGATTCTCCTCGAATTGTAGCTTCTAAAGAAAATGAAGATCAGTATTTAACAACTCTTCCTGGAAATAAATCTTTGACTATGAATATGACTTTGGCTACTGGTGATTCTAGAATTTCTCCAGCTATTGATTTGGATCAGACTTCACTGGTTCTTGTTTCTAATAGAGTTAATGCTCCAGTCACCAATTATGCAACTAATTTTGAAGTATGTACTACTGGAGATGATCCCAATAGATTCTTCTATGTTACACAGAATGTGAGATTGGGGAGTCCTGCTACTTCTTTATCAGTTCAACTAGATGCTTATGTGGCTAACGCAGGAGATCTGAGAGTATTTTACGCTTTGAATCAAGATACCACTGCTGATCAAACTATCTTTGTACCATTCCCTGGATACAATAATACTAATCCCACTAGACCTGGTATTATCTTAAGTGCTGATAATAATGATGGCTTATCCGATAGCGCTGTTCCTAAGACTGATATTTTGACAGGTTCACCTCCTACTAACTTGTTTAGAGAATATAAGTGGAGTGTTGATCAACTTCCATCTTTTGAATCCTTTAGGATTAAGATTATTGGAACCAGTACTAACCAAGCTACCCCTCCACAATTGAGACAACTTAGAGCAATTGCTTTAGCATAATGAGTTTAATTCCAGTAAAGGACCATAATGGTTTGTATAGAGATAGTGAATCAGGTGCTATCATCAATAAGAACAAGTCTGATTATGATTCTTATGTGGCCAATAGAGACAGGCTTCAACAAGAAAAAGACAGATTAGATCATCTTGAAAATGAAATAGGTGATATTAAACAAATGCTCCACACCCTACTAAACAAGTAAAATGGCAAATAACACTATCACATTTGATCCCAACGATGGAGTGGCATATGGTGTCAATTTGACTATTAATACTGGTACTGATTTTGAATCTACTTTTAAGGTGTTAAATCCTAATAATAGGAGTAATTATGATTTCACTGGATATAGTGGTTCTTCCCAAATGACTAAATCAGTGTCTGTAGGATCTACTGCTTTTGCTGCAGCCACATTTACAGTTGGGTTTACAAGCGCATATGATGGTGAGTTTAATATTTCATTGGGATCCACCGCAACTAGAAATTTAACTGGTGGAAGATATGTTTATGATATTTTGGTAAGTTCTGGATCTTCAATTCATAGAATTGTCCAAGGAAATATGATGGTAATAGCTGGGGTATCCTCGGCTCCATAAATATAGAAATAGTAGTAGTATCACATGGCTCAGCCAACCTCGCGAGACGAATTAAAGCAGTATTGCCTCCGGCAGTTAGGAGCTCCTGTACTAGAGATTAATGTTGCTACAGAACAATGTGAGGATCTCATTGATGATGCTCTTCAACTTTGGAATGAGAGACATTACGACGGTGTATCTCAAGTTTATTACAAATATAAGATTACTGAAGCAGATATTGATAGGGGGAAGGCTCAAGGAGGTGAAAGTGGAACTAAAGGAGCTGGTATTACCACTACCACTGTTAATACTACTGTAGGGGTTACTACTTCATTTGAATTTTGGGAAAATAGTAATTATATTCCTGTTCCTGCTAATATTATAGGAATTAACAAAATTTGGCAATATGACAATGCTCAATCTATGAGTATTGCTAATATGTTCAGTTTTAAGTATCAGTTATTCCTTAACGATGTTTATTACTGGGGTAATAGTGATTTATTGGGATATTCAATGGCCATGAGTTATGTGGAGACATTGAATTTCCTTCTTAATACTCATAAACAGATACGATTTAACCAGAGAATGGATAGATTGTATATGGATGTGGATTGGGGTGATGTCACTAAAGATCAGTATATAGTAATTGATTGTTGGGCAGCATTGGATGGCAATACTTATACAGGAGTATGGAATGATCCATTCTTGAAGAAATATACAACGGCTCTAATTAAAAGACAATGGGGACAGAATTTACTTAAATTCCAAGGAGTTAAATTACCTGGTGGTATTGAGTTCAATGGAAGGCAAATGTATGATGATGCTCAAAAAGAAATTGATGAGATTATTGCCAGAATGCCTACTACTTATGAGCTTCCTCCATTAGATCTTATAGGTTAAGATTATGCTTAATTCTTATACTCTTAACGGATCTTCAGGAGAGCAGGATCTTCTTCAATCTCTCATGAATGAGCAGATTAAGATGTATGGTGTGGAGTGTTATTATATTCCAAGAAAATATATAAAGACTAATACAGTTATTAGGGAAGTCGTTAAGTCAGAATTTAATGATGCTTATCCTATAGAAGCTTATGTAGATAATTATGAGGGATATGGAGGACAAGGAACTCTTCTCTCAAAATTTGGAATAGAAGAAAAGGATGATTTAACTTTAATTATTTCTAGAGAAAGATTTGAACTTTATATTAGTCCTTTAATGAAGGGAAGTGAAAATGTAGGAGATTTGTGGACAAGACCAAAAGAAGGAGATATTATCTATTTCCCACTGGGTGATAGATTATTTGAGATTAAGTATGTTGAGCATGAACAACCATTCTATATGCTCAAGAAGAATTATGTTTATGAATTAAGATGTGAGCTCTTCCGTTATGAGGATGAGGTTCTTGATACTGGTGTTGAAACTATTGATGATGAAATAGAACAAATTGGATATATTCAGACTCTGGATATGATTGGAGTTGCTGTTACTGCAACTGCCACAGCAGGATTTGTTACTACTGGTGCTGTTCATAGGATCTATATTGATAATATGGGTAATGGATATGTGAACCGTCCTCAAGTTGCAATTTCTTCTGCACCTTCTGGAGGAGTTACAGCTCTGATAGTTCCCCAACTATCTACAGAATGGATAAATGCTGATGGATTAGTTGGTGGAAAAGTTAATGAGATTAACATAATTAATGCTGGTGCTGGATATACAGTTAATCCTATAATTACTATTAATGATTCTAGTGGATATGGATCAGGAGCTGCAGCTACAGTAGGTATAGCTACAACTGGTGCTGTGGGTACTCTTACACTTACAGAAGCTGGTTCTGGTTATGTAAGTGCTCCTACTCTGACATTTGGAGAACCATCTGCAGGAACAGCTCATACTGTTGCTGTTGGTGTTGCTACTATTAGTAATGCTGGTATTGTTACTGCTATCTACATTACTAATTCTGGTTTGGGTTATACTGAGGCACCTGATATTACATTCTCTTCTCCTCCATCAGATGGAAGTGGATCCTACAATTATAATGAAATAGTAACAGGGGCAACTTCAGGAACTACTGCTAGGGTTAAGTCCTGGAATGCTCAGACTTATAAGTTGGAGGTTGGTATCATTAGTGGTGGATTTAGTCCAGGTGAGAATATCGTAGGACAAGAATCAGGAGCTACCTACGCTATAAGAGTTCAAGATAAGTATGAGACTTCTAGATCAGATGCTAGTGGTGAATTTACAACCACTCCATTTGCAGATAATAAGAATATTGAGTCTGATGCTGATGATATCATCAATTTCACAGAGAGTAATCCTTTTGGGATGCCGTAATTGGTTAAATAGTACATACCAGGGTATAAGGTAATGTTTGAGTATTTTTATAACGAGATCTTTAGATCTGTCATTATTTCATTTGGATCCATTTTCAATGGAATTGAGATTCGCAAAGATAGTGGAAATATTAGAGTTCCTTTGGCTTATGGTCCTACTCAGAAGTTTCTTGCTAGAATGCAGCAAGACGCTGATTTGAATAGACCTGTTCAGATAACTCTGCCTAGGATGTCATTTGAAATGAATGGTTTGAATTATGATCCTACTAGGAAGATGACTCAAACTCAAAAATTTACTATGCAGGCAGCTGATGGAAGTGCCATCAAAAAAGCTTATCTTCCAGTACCCTATAACATGCAATTTGAATTGTCTATTTTGACAAAGTTGAATGATGACATGCTTCAAATTACAGAACAAATTATACCTTATTTCCAACCATCATATACAATTCCCATCAACTTTTTAGGAAACTTAAGAGAAACTATTAATGTTCCTATTCAACTTGATAGTATGGAGATGGAAGATGATTATGAAGGAAATTTTGATACTAGAAGAGCACTGATTTATACCTTTAGATTTACAGCTAAAACTTATGTCTTTGGACCTATTACTACTGTTACTGATGACATCATTAAGAAAGTTCAAGTTGGATACATCGCTGGTAAGTTTGATAAGAGTGTCACTCCATCTAGAGATGTTACTTATTCAGTTACTCCAAGGGCCGTTAAGGATTATGATGGTAGTGTAGCTACTCTTCTATCCGCTAATGTTAATCTCACTGATGATGTTATCGAAGTTGATGATGGAACAACTCTTACAAAGAATACTTACATCTATATTGATCAGGAAGAAATGTATGTTGAAGCTATAACTAGTAATAAAATCAATGTTAAAAGAGCTCAGGATGGTAGTACTCTTGCTAATCATGTATTAGGAGCTCAAGTTAAGACTATTACCTCTGCTGATGCTGATTATATTGAGGTAGGTGATAACTTTGGATTTGATGGTAGTTTGGAGTGAGGTCTAAATGGATTCTAAGTATGAAAAATTGAATGATACTTTTAATATTACTCCTACTGAAGTAACAGTAGATGAAAGTGATGTGTCTGTTGGAGTTGAAAGAAAAAAACCAGATAGACTTACTAAAAGTGATGTTGAAAGGGACTATGAATATACAAGAGGAAATCTCTATTCAATAATAGAGAAAGGACAAGAAGCTATTAATGGTATTCTTGAGGTAGCTCAAGAAAGTGATATGCCTAGAGCATATGAAGTTGCAGGACAACTCATTAAGAGTGTTTCTGATGCAACCGATAAGTTAATGACTCTTCAGCAGAAATTGAAAGATGTGAATGAAGAACACGAATCTAAAGGACCAACAAATGTTACTAATGCTTTATTTGTAGGATCTACAGCAGAATTACAAAAATTATTAAAAGATCAGTCAAAGACTAAATAGGAACGGGAGAGAAATCCCGAAGTACTATTGTTACTAATAACATGTCTAACGACAATTTGCCATCGATAGATGATTATTCTCCCATAGAATTACCATCCATAGATTCTGTTTTATCAGAACAACAATTACCATCAGTTGAAGACTTCTTAGGGAAGGAAGAAGTAGAAGAAGTTTTGACGGAGGAAGTAATAGAACCAGAACCTCAACTAGAGGTAGATCAACAAGATCTTACTGAAGTACTGCGTTTGATTAATGATGTAAGAAAGGATATTCCCAATATTCCTGAAATAAAATATTATGATGATGAATTAGAAAAGATTGTTGAACAAATTGAAGAAGTAAGAGATAGTATTCCAGAAGTCAAATATTATGATGAAGATATTTCTTCATTGAAAGAAGGTATTGAAAATATTCCTGAGATTAGATATTATGATGAAGAAATAGTTTCAGTTAAAAATAAGATTAATGAGATTATTAGGGAAGTAAAGGATATTCCTGAAATAAGGTATTATGATGAAGATCTTCAATCTTTAAAAAAAGATATTAGTGATGTAAGATCTGAGATTCCTATTTTTCCTAAATGGGTTAATGAAGTTAATGAAGTTCCAGATTTTGCTTGGATTGGAAAAACTTTTGGTGTAATCGATGATGATTTTATAAAAGTTAATGACCATTTAAATTTACTTAAAGGTCACATTGATTCTGAAATAAAACAAGTTTCTGAAACTTTTGATACTAAGGATTTTGAATCTAGAGTCGATATTAAAGCTTTAACTGATGATTTAAAAGAGTCTAAAGAAAAAATTTATATTGAGTTAAAAGAAGCTGCTTTAAAGATATATGAGCATCGATCTCAATTTAAGGATGATGATAGGAAATTAAAGAAGCAAGTTCTTAGTAAATTAAATGAAACAAAACAGAATATTGAGAAGCAGATTACCGAGTATAATGAAAAACAATCTAAAGCTCAGAACTCACTTTCTGGATATCTAGATGAATTAAAAGAGGATGTAATTAATTTACCTACAGTCAAATATTATGATGAAGATATTAGATTCTTGAAAAAAGACATATCTAAGTTGGATGAGAAAATTGATGATCAATCTAAGAATTTTTTAGAATTATATAAACTTGTTAAAGAGTTAAAGGAAGAACAAAAAGAATTAAATGAAGGTCTTTTAAACATTCCTCCCGATGAAGATAATAAAGATCCTCTTACTCCCTTAGATCAAAAATTTGCTACTCTTAAGGATTTAGCAGCTAATTATCGTTTATTTGTTAATAGAGTTCAGGAACAGTTAGCTACCTTTGGTGGAGGTGGATCTGTACAATTGCAGTATCTTGAGGATATTAGTGGAATTGCTACTAATTTAAGTGCTTATGATGGAATGTTCTTGAAGGTAGATACTTCTCAAGCTGCTGGAAAGAATTTTAAATTTGCTAGTGTAAGTTCTGCTAGTACAACTTGGACTCATGATGCTAATGATGATCTTTATACATTACAAAATGTAGGTATTGCAACTACTGCTAGATCGGATTATGCTTTATATGTGGGAGGAAACTTCTTTGTTGATGGAGATATTGAGTATGACGAAGTAAAGGGTAGAAATATTGATATCAGCGGTATAGGTACTATAAATAATCTCGAAATTAATTCTGGTATAGTTACAGCTGTTGCGGGAGCAGCAGTTACCTATTATGGTGATGGTTCTAATTTGACAGGAAAGGCATCTATTGGACTTGCTATCGCATTAGGATAATGAAGAGTTTTAAACAATTTACAGAACATACATCTCCTGCAGGGAAAGACTGTCCTCCAGGAAAATATTATTGCACTAAAAGGAAGAAGTGTATGCCTATTCCTAGTGGATATCATGTAGGAAGAGGTGGTTGGTTAGTAAACGACAAAAAGAATGGTAATGGTAATGGAAATGGCAACGGTAATGGGTCCAATAACGGTAACGGAAATGGTCATGCTGGTGGTAACGGTAATGGCTCTGGCGGTGGCAACGGCGGCGGTGGTAATGGTGGTTGATAAATAATAAAAACTATTGTTTGAGCAATGGATGCTTTAAGTAGAATTAGACAAAGTGTTTCTGATTACCATGAAAAATTGGATTCAGTAACTATTGAAGATGCTGAGGGAAATACTCGATATGAAATTATTGATGTAATTAAACCTCTTTCTATGAAAGAGGCACATAGAGTTCCTGCTCAGTATGGAAATACGTGGAGAGTTCTTCTTTCTTGGAGAGGGAAATTGTTTATGATGAGATTATTCTTCCCCTTCACCACTAGGCCAACTAGAAAGCAAGTTAAATATGCTATAGATAAGATCTATCCTGAAGCTACTATAAGAAACTATTATATTGATACTATGGATGGGGGAGCATATGTTAATGCTGGTGAAATTTCAGGAACTTTAGGAATAAAAGCAGGAGGGAGTGTTTAATTTGTTATGCCTGATGAAATTTATCTTGGTAATCCGAATCTAAAGAAAGCCAATGTTCCTGTAGAGTTTACTCAGGAACAAATTTTAGAGTATGTGAAATGTAAGGATGATCCAGTTTACTTTGCTCAGAATTATATAAAGATTGTTACTCTTGATGAAGGTTTAATGCCTTTTCAACCATATGATTTTCAAGAGGAACTTATAGAAAATTTTCATAAGAAGAGATTTAATATTTGTAAGATGCCCCGACAGACTGGTAAGTCTACCACTGTTGTAGCATTTTTATTGCATTATGCTGTTTTTAATGATAGTGTTAATATAGGTATACTAGCAAACAAAGCATCCACTGCTAGGGAACTTTTAGGTAGACTTCAAATTGCATATGAAAATTTACCAAGATGGATGCAACAGGGTATTTTATCGTGGAACAAAGGTTCACTGGAGTTAGAAAATGGATCTAAAATCTTGGCTGCTTCAACCTCTGCCTCAGCTGTTCGAGGAATGTCATTCAATATACTGTTTTTGGATGAATTTGCATTCGTTCCAAATCATATTGCTGATTCGTTTTTTGCTTCCGTTTATCCTACTATTACTTCTGGTAAGAGTACTAAGGTCATTATTGTCTCGACGCCGCATGGAATGAATCATTTTTATCGTCTCTGGCATGATGCTGAGAGAGGAAAGAATGAATATACCCCGACTGATGTCCATTGGTCTGAAGTTCCAGGCAGAGATGCCAAGTGGAAACAGGAAACTATTAATAATACATCAGAAGATCAATTTAAAATTGAGTTTGAGTGTGAGTTCCTAGGGTCTGTTGATACTCTTATTGCTCCTAGCAAATTGAAGACATTAGTATATGATAGTCCAAAACATCGAAATAAAGGATTAGATGTCTATGAAGATGTTAAAAAAGATCATGATTACTTAATAACAGTAGACGTTGCTCGTGGGGTGGGTAATGATTATTCTGCCTTTGTTGTGGTGGATATTACTAAGTTTCCCCACAGAGTTGTAGCCAAATATAAGAATAATGAAATCAAACCCATGTTATTTCCTAGTCTCATCTATGATGTAGCTAGAAATTATAATCAAGCCTTTATTCTTTGTGAGGTTAATGATGTAGGAGATCAGGTTGCAGGTATTTTGCAGTATGATTTAGAGTATGAAAATCTTCTTATGTCTTCTATGAGAGGACGTTCTGGACAAGTTATTGGACAAGGATTTTCTGGAAAGAAAGTTCAATTGGGAGTTAAGATGTCCAAGACAGTTAAGAAGGTAGGATCTCTTAATTTAAAAACTTTAATAGAAGAAGATAAAGTTTATTTTAATGATTATGACCTCATATCTGAATTAACCACTTTCATTCAAAAACATAATTCCTTTGAAGCAGAAGAAGGATGTAATGATGACTTGGCTATGTGTATGGTCATTTATGCTTGGTTAGTTGCTCAGGAGTATTTTAAGGAACTTACAGACCAGGATGTAAGGAAAAGACTATACGAAGAACAGAAGAATCAGATAGAACAAGACATGGCACCATTTGGATTTATGTCTGATGGATTAGATGATGAAGGTAGTTTTGTGGATGATGAAGGGGATAGATGGCATACTGATGAGTATGGAGACAGATCTTACATGTGGGATTACATGTAAATCCATATTTCAATAAATAATTCTTAGATAAATGAGACTTTTTTAGAGGGAGAAAAACATGGCGACTCCGCAATTATCTCCAGGCGTTCTGATCAGAGAAGTTGATCTGACCGTCGGAAGAGCTGAGAACGTATTAGATAACATAGGTGGTATTGCTGGTCCCTTTAAAATTGGGCCTGTTGACGATCCAATTACCATTAGTACAGAACAAGAATTAATTGGTACTTTTGGTAAGCCACTGTCTACTGATAGACAGTTTGAGTATTGGTTAACAGCATCTTCATTCTTATCTTATGGAGGTATTCTTAAGGTAGTCAGAACAGACGATGCTGATCTTAAGAACGCTAACGCTGGTGTTAATGCAGCTGCAGCTTCAATTAAGATTAAGAATCAAGATGATTATGAAGCTAATTATACTGACGCTACTACTTGGTATTATTCAGCTAAGAACCCAGGTAGTTGGTCTAACACTTTAAAGGTTTGTCAAATTGATGACCTAGCTGACCAAAGAATTGGTATTACTACTTCTTCCTTAACTACAGCTGGTGCTCACCTTGGTTATGGTGTAACCATGGCATTGGCAACTAATGTTGGAGGAGCTGGTACAGTTAATCCATTTAATGGTTATCTAAAAGGTATTATTACTGGAGTTAGTACTGATACTTCAGCAGCTGAAGCATCTACCATTGATGTTAAGATTGTTTCTCAAGTAGAAACAGTTGGTGGAGCGGCTACAGAAACAGCTGTTGAATACGCTCAGTCTGATCCAGCTAAGTCATTAGGTGTTGGTAGTACAATCTACTTTGTCAACAATTCAGGTATTAACACTGGTGTTGCTCAAGGTCCTGGATTTGGTATGACATCTATTGCAAGTGCAGTTGACTGGTATGATCAACAAACTTTAGGGTTGACCAACTCAACAGTTTACTGGAAGTCTATAGCTGATAAACCAGTTACTAGTAACTTCGCTAAGAATAGAAGTTCCAAGAACGATACTCTACACGTAGTCATTGTTGATGACACTGGAGATGTTACTGGAATTCAAGGAACGATAATGGAGAAACATACGTTCCTCTCCAAAGCAACAGATACATTAGATGATGGTAATACTCCAGCTAAGGTTTACTATAAGGATTTCTTAGCTACTGGTTCTGATGAGGTGTTTGTGGGTTATTCCCCAGCAACAGCCGCAGATGGAACCTGGAGTACTTCTCCTAAGTCTAGTGCATTTACTGTCACTAACGCTAACGCCGCTTCTTATGTGGCTATTACAACAGCCAGTGGACTCTGGGGTCAGGAAACTCAAGGAATTACCTTTAGTGGAATTGGTCCTGTAACTTACAGTCTGACTGGTGGTGTTGATTACTCATCCACTGGTGGGTACAGCGCTCCACTTGGTAGTCTTCTTACTTCTTACAATCTCTTTGAGAATAAAGATGATGTAGAAGTAGATTATCTGTTAATGGGTCCTGGTGGATCTAGTGAAACAGATACACAAGCTAAAGCTAATCTTCTAATTTCTCTAGCAGAAGGTAGAAAGGATTGTATAGCTTGTATTTCACCACACAGAGCTAATATTGTTGGTGAGACAAATGCTACAACTCAAACTGATAATGTATTGAAGTTCTATAGTCCGCTTACATCTTCATCTTACGCTATCTTTGATAGTAGTTGGAAGTATATGTATGATAGATTTAATAATGAATTCCGCTGGATCCCATGTAATGGAGACGTGGCTGGATTGTGTGTAAGAACTTCTATTGAAGCTTATCCTTGGTTCTCTCCAGCTGGTCAGCAAAGAGGTAATATCAATGATATTGTCAAACTAGCTTACAATCCTAATAAGACACAAAGAGATTCACTCTATAAGTCTAGAATTAACCCCTTAATTAATCAGAAGGGTGCTGGATTTATTCTCTTTGGAGACAAGACTGGTCTCAATTACGCATCAGCCTTTGATAGAATTAATGTTAGAAGGTTGTTCTTAACAGTAGAACAAGCTCTTGAAGGAGCCGCTAACGCTCAACTCTTTGAACTCAATGATGAGTTGACAAGAGCAAACTTTGTTAACATTGTTGAACCTTATCTTCGTGACATTCAAGCTAAGAGAGGTCTTTATGACTTCCTGGTAGTTTGTGATGAATCCAATAACACTCCTGATGTTATTGATAACAATGAATTTAGAGCTGACATTTACTTGAAACCAACCAAGTCTATCAACTTTGTAACCTTGACCTTTGTTGCAACAAGGACAGGTGTTGACTTCGCTGAAGTCGTTGGTACTGTTTGATCTGTTTAGGTAATCAACAAAGGAGGAATTTAAAACAATGGCTGCTACCAAAACAATTTCACAATTTAAAGCTAATCTCGCTGGTGGAGGCGCTAGACCCAATTTATTTGAGGTTGACATTCCATCATTCCCTACTTCAGTTCAAAGCGCTTGGACACAAGGAGAGACAGGTCATCAAGGAACTTTACAGTTCCTTGCTAAGGCCACTACACTTCCAGCTTCTACTATAGCTGAAGTTCCAGTTCCATTTAGAGGTAGGATTCTTAAGGTTGCTGGTGATAGAACATTCGCTGATTGGTCTGTTACAGTAATTAATGATGAAGACTTTAGGCTCAGAACAGCATTCGAAACTTGGATGAATGCAATGAGTAGATTAGATGACGCTACTGGTGTTACTAATCCTAGTTCTTATATGACAGATGCTTATGTCAAGCAATTAGGAAGAGGAAGAGAGAAGTTTGCTGACACCAATAATGGTGGTAACTCAGCTGTATTGAGGACATATAAACTTCATCAAATCTTCCCTACTGAAGTAAGTGCTGTAGATTTGAGCTATGAAACCACAGATACAGTGGAACAGTTTGATGTAACCTTCCAGATGCAGTGGTTCACCATTGGTGGTCAACCTGGAAGAACTAATAGTCAACCTATTGCTGCAGGCTGATCTACAAACCATCTAAATACTAGAAGGTAAATCTTCTAGTAGTATATTGATATGGCGAGATTATTTGGTTTCTCTATTGAGGATACAGAAAAAACCCCACCTGGCGTAGTATCACCGGTCCCTCCTAGTAATCAGGATGGATCGGAGCACTATGTTAGTAGTGGGTTTTTTGGTTCTTATGTAGATATTGAAGGGGTTTATCGTACTGAGAATGATCTTATTAGAAGATATCGTTCAATGTCGATCTATCCTGAATGTGATAGTGCTATCGAAGATATTGTAAATGAAGCAATTGTAACTGATACTAATGATAGTCCAATAGAAATTGAATTATCTAATTTAAATGCTAGTGATGGTATTAAAAAAGTTATTAGAGACGAATTTAAGTTTATATGTGAGCTTTTAGATTTTGATAAAAAGGCTCATGAGATTTTTAGAAACTGGTATATTGATGGAAGATTATATTATAATAAAGTTATTGACCAGAAAAAGCCCCATGAAGGTATACAAGAATTAAGATATATTGATGCTTCTAAGATGCGTTATGTGCGTCAACTGAAGAAAAAGAAGGATGCTGGTCAACCACCTCAATTTGCAGAACAAGAAAATCCTTCAGTAGCTTATAATTTTCCCGAAATTGAAGAGTATTTTGTATATAACCCTGGAAGTTATGACAAGATTGGTAATGCTGCTGGTTATGGTGGAGGAGCAGCTAATCCTCAAAAAGGTATAAGAATGACCCGTGATTCGGTCACTTATTGTACTTCTGGTCTTGTAGATAGGAATAAAGGAACTACCCTTTCTTGGTTACATAAAGCTATCAAACCAATCAATCAGTTAATGATGATTGAGGATAGTTTGGTAATTTATCGTCTATCAAGAGCACCAGAAAGAAGAATCTTCTATATTGATGTAGGTAATCTTCCAAAAATTAAGGCAGAACAATACCTCAGAGATGTAATGATGAGGTATCGTAATAAGTTAGTTTATAACGCTGATACTGGTGAAATCAGGGATGATAAGAAATTTATGTCCATGATGGAAGATTTCTGGCTTCCTAGACGTGAAGGTGGTAGAGGAACTGAAATTACTACTCTTCCTGGAGGTCAAAATCTAGGTGAAATTACAGATATTAATTATTTCCAAAGAAAACTCTATAGGGCATTGAATGTTCCTGAAACTAGAATTGAAGGAGAAGGATCTGGATTTAGTCTGGGTAGATCTTCTGAAATTTTAAGAGATGAGATTAAGTTCAGTAAGTTTGTTGGTAGGATGAGGAAGAGATTCTCATCTATGTTTAATGATATGTTGAAGACCCAATTACTTCTTAAGAATGTAATTACTCCAGAAGATTGGGATATAATGGCAGATCATATTCAATATGATTTCCTTTATGATAATCACTTCGCTGAATTGAAGGATGCTGAATTAACTACTGAAAGGTTGAATTTAGCAGCTTTGGCTGAACCTTATATTGGTAAGTATTATTCTCAAGATTATGTAAGACGTAAAGTTCTTCGTCAAACTGATGAGGAAATTATTGAACAAGATAAGATTATTAAGAAAGAAATTAAGGATGGTACAATTCCAGATCCTGCAGTAATGGCTATGGATGCTGCATTAATGGGTGAACCTGGTAATGGTGCCAATGCTATCCAAAATACTTCTATACCTAAGGATCCCGATCCAGTAAGGTTAGCCCCTGATAAGTTACCCCAAGGCGGAGAAATATAATTGGACGATTCTGTTGGCATAACCTCATTTAAATCTCATAAAGAATGGTTTTTTGCTGACGATGATTTGGAATGGTGGTGCCAGGCCAAAATGGGTATTAGAGAAACTAGGTTATTGCATAATGCAATTACGGCTTATTTGGAAATTTGGCCTGGAGGGGATCAACAAAGACCTAATGAAGAAAGGAAATTTTTAGAATACCAGAAAAATAGATTATTTGGGATGATTATGGAGTACAATTATAATCATCCTAAATAAGTGTTGAAGTTATAACTTTAGAAAATGGATGAACTGATGGATATCCTTGTTAATGCTGACTCACCGTCGCAAGCAAGTGACAAGATCAAAGATATGCTTTATGCTAAAAGTGCAGAGAAAATTGAGAAGATTAGGCCAGACGTAGCTAATCAACTTTTCACTGACGCTGAACCAGAAGAAACTACAGATGAATTAGAATCTGATGTTGATTCGGATCAAGAATCTGAAGAAGAAGAGGAAGTTTCACAGGAAGATCCTGAAACCTCTGTATCTCAAGAACCAGTTATTGCTAAAGTAGTTTAACTCATAAATAACTCCATAGGACTATTGTAATTTAAAATAATGGCGTTTAATCCAGTAGGAAGTGGAGCTTCTATAGCTACCGGAGCATCCGCAACCAAATCTTCATACTTTGCTCATCAAAGCAATACGTTGAGGGTTGTTGCTGTGGGTCAGCCTTGTCATGTAGCGGTGGGAGCATCTTCTACAGTTGCATCAAGTAATTTCTTTTTAGCCGCTGATACTGAAACAACTATAAGTTGTGGTAGACCTTCTTCTCAAAGAGTGGTTGCTATTACTACAGGAACATCTACTCAAATAGATTTTCCAGAAGGAACTGGTGGTCCATTTTATGAGGGTCAAGTTGTTAGCTTATCTGTTAATGGTGATCAGAGTTATTATGATTTTGATAACAAGGTTGTTTCTGCTATTAGTCAAACCTGGGCTTCAGGTGATAACCAAGCCAATTATTTTGGAACTAGAATTACAGTGGCAAATGATTCGAGTGGTATTGTTACAGCCTTTAATGGTGTAGGTAATAATTCAGCAGAATTGAGAGATTCTATTATTGTAGGTGCTCTTGGTGTCAGTGGCAACGCTGGACAACTTTATTTCCAACAAGTTCAAATATCAGGGAGTCAGGCTTGATGAAACTCATTAGAGAAGAAATTGAAACTGTAGATTTTATCGTTGAAGAAAAAAACGGTAAGAAAAACATGTTTATAGAAGGCATCTTCTTACAAGGTGATCTTCAAAATAGGAATGGTAGGATGTATCCTATGGCTACCTTGAGAAAGGAAGTCTCTAGGTATAATGAAAACCATATCCAAAAAGGAAGAGCACTAGGAGAACTTGGCCATCCCGAAGGTCCTACTGTCAATCTTGACAGAGTTTCTCATAAAATTGTTTCACTTAAAGAAAGTGGATCTAATTTTATAGGAAAAGCAAAAATCCTCAACACACCAATGGGGAATATCGCTAAGTCTCTTATTGACGAAGGCGTAAAACTTGGTGTTTCTTCTAGAGGAATTGGTTCTTTAAAACCAACCCGTGAAGGAGTTCAGGTAGTTAGTGATGACTTTATGTTGTCTACAGCTGCTGATATTGTGGCAGATCCTTCTGCACCTGATGCTTTTGTTGAAGGAATAATGGAAGGAAGAGAGTGGGTATGGGATGGCGGTGTTCTTAGAGAACAAAATATAGCTAAAACATACAGAGAAATCAATACTCTGGTCACACAAAAACAACTTGATGAGAAAAAAGTAGAGTTATTTACTGATTTTCTCAATACACTATAGGTATCTTTGCACCTATAGAATTTCATTATTTATAAATAAATATAGATTTTAATAGGAAATCGGAGAGTTCAAATGTCTCGTGGAGATTTACAAGAAATGGAGCAATCCAAAACTGCTGTGAATAAGAACGCTGCCCCAGCTCAACCAATGGGCAAGTCCTTATCGGCACCTGGTAATAATCCTCCTTTTGAGGATCTAGGAGGTCCAACTCCTGAGAATTACAGTCCTACAAATGATTCCGCTAAATTAAAGGAACCTAAGATTAAGACTGTATCTGATGTTGTCAACAAAGGAGCTAAGAAGGCTGAACCAATGGGCAAACTTAAGAATTCAATCGCTTCAGGAGATGAAGTGGATCTCAAGGATGACCAAGAGGTTGTTTCTGAAGATGAAGCTACTACAGACGATCAAGTAGTCGCTGAAGAAGAAACAGTTGAAGAAGAAACTGAAACCATTGAAGTTGACATTGATTCTGATGTTAATGCACTTCTTGGTGGAGAAGAACTCTCAGAAGAATTTAGAGAAAAGGCTAAGGTTGTTTTCGAAGCCGCTCTAAACTCTAAGGTATCTGAAATCCAGGATAAACTGGAAGAAGAGTACCAAGAAAAGCTTTCTGAGGCTAGGTCAGAGATGAAGACATCTCTAACTGAGCGTGTTGATTCTTATCTGGAATATGTTTCAGATGAGTGGATCTCTGAAAATCAACTAGCTATTGAGCATGGCCTCAAAACAGAAATGACTGAATCCTTCCTTGGAGGTATGAAGTCACTATTTGAAGAACATTATGTAACTATCCCTGAAGAAAAATATGATGTACTTGAGAGTATGGCATACAAACTAGATGATATGGAAACAAAACTCAACGAGCAAATTGAGAAAAATGTTTCCCTTAACAAGAGACTCGGTGAGTCTGTTGCTGATGGAATCTTAGATCAAGTTTCTGAGGGCTTAGCTGTCACCCAGAAAGAGAAGCTCGCCTCACTTTCTGAAAGTGTAGAGTTTGAAAGTGAAGACGAATATCGTGAAAAGTTGGAAACTTTAAAGGAATCATATTTCCCTAAAGCTACTCCAACAGCTAAGTCCGCACCACAACAAACCCTTTCTGAGGGTGTAGATAGCACTGAATCCCCTGTTACAGGAAGTATGGATCGCTATCTGAAAACATTGGGCGCATTTAGCAAGTGAATTAATCATTAATTCAAACTAAACCATTAAACAAACACTATTAGGTAAACGCAAATGTTCCAATCAGAACATCTGCAGGAAAAGTGGGCACCCCTTCTAGACTATGAAGGTCTTGATCCAATCAAAGATTCTCATCGTAGAAGCGTTACCGCTGTCCTGTTAGAAAACCAAGAAAAATTCCTCAAAGAGGAGCAAGCATTTAATTCAGGTATCAACCTGATGGAAGCTGCACCTACTAACAGTTCCGGTAGTTCACCAGCTGGTTTCAGCTCGGATGCTACTGATTCTGGTCCTGTTGCAGGTTTCGACCCAGTTCTGATCTCCTTGATCAGAAGAGCAATGCCAAACCTGGTCGCTTATGACCTGGCTGGTGTTCAACCAATGAGTGGTCCTACTGGACTAATCTTTGCTATGAGGTCACAGTATGTCGATGACGTTACTGGTAGATCTGAAGCTCTGTTTAATGAGGCTAACACAGCCTATTCTGGACAGAACGCTGAAAACAACCTCACCGCTGGATTTGCAGATGGTGATGTTGGTTTGGGTACTACGTCACAGACAGGTGGTAACCCATCACTCTTGAACCCAACTGGTACTGCTACATCTACATCTTATGATGTTGGTGAAGGAATGACCACTGGTAACGCTGAAGCACTTGGAACCACAGCTGGTTCTAACGCCTTCAACCAGATGGCCTTCAGTATTGAGAAGGTAACTGTTACAGCCAAGTCAAGGGCTCTAAAAGCTGAGTATTCATTAGAACTCGCTCAAGACCTTAAGGCTATCCATGGCTTGAACGCAGAAGCTGAACTAGCTAACATCCTCTCAACTGAAATCCTCGCTGAAATCAACAGAGAAGTTATTAGAACTATCTACAAGGTTGCTGAACAGGGTGCTGTTTCTAATACAGCTACTGCTGGTATATTTGACCTTGACATTGACTCCAATGGTAGATGGTCAGTTGAGAAGTTCAAGGGTCTACTCTTCCAGATTGAAAGAGACGCAAACGCAATCGCACAAAGAACTCGTCGCGGAAAAGGGAACATGGTTCTCTGTTCAGCTGATGTGGCTTCTGCTCTTACAATGGCAGGTATCCTGGATTACACTCCAGCCTTAAATGCAAACCTGAATGTTGATGACACTGGCAACACATTTGCTGGTACAATCAATGGTAAGTTCAGAGTTTACATTGACCCATACGCCGCTAACCTAGCCGCTGGTAACACCGCTACTAACAATGGTAACCAGTACTACTGTGTAGGTTACAAAGGTTCTTCCCCATATGACGCAGGACTATTCTATTGTCCTTATGTACCTCTCCAGATGGTACGCGCTGTTGGTGAGAACTCCTTCCAGCCAAAAATTGGCTTTAAGACCAGATATGGTCTTGTTGCTAACCCCTTCGCTGAAGGAACTACACAAGGTCTTGGCAGACTACGTATTAACTCCAACCGCTACTACAGAAGAGTTGGTGTTAAGAACCTCATGTGATTTATATTCACATATTTCCAAAGGGTCCCATTGGGACCCTTTTTTATGCTTTATCATAAATAGAAGAAAAGTATTCGGACAATGCCTTATCACGTCAAAACCCCAGGAAAATTGGTTGGTGATGTTTATTGGAAGGGAGATAACACCTGGACCGAAACATATGCCAGTAGAAAACAATTTGCTAATAAAAGTGATGCTGATGCAGTGAAAGCAACTACTTATACGGTTAATGGTATAACTTATCAACCTAAGTGGTTTTCTAATTCTACTGTAGTAACTGAGTAGTAAAATGAAAACCTTTCAGGAATTTCTTTTAGAAGGAAGTGCGGGGGAAGAAGCTGCCGGCTTTAAGGGTGCAGAAAAAGGTAGAGCTCGTGGAGGTTCTGGGTATAGAGGTCCTACGTTTAAGGATCCTAAATCTCCTAAGGTTCCTATGCCTGATTGGAAGAGACTTAAGTTGAAGAGAGGAAAGGATACTTCTTATAAGAAAACTCCAGAAAGAAAACCAGCTCCTCATAGTAGTAAGAAAGAGACAAAAGCTTTACCACCTGCTAAGGAAAGAAAAGCTTTACCTGCATCCAAGGAAACAAAACAGATTAGTGGTACACCAGAAAGGAAGAAAATTGCTCCTTCTCCTCAGAAGAAATCTATTGCAGGAGGAAGTAGTTCCATTGTGAAGAGAACATCTAGTGAACTTGCTCGGAGTCAATAATGCCAGTTAGGAGACCCACAAGAAAACAAGCTTTTGATAAGCAAATTAAAGATAGGAATTTTTTACAGCCTATCGGGTTTAATTTTCAATTGCAAAGGGCACCTAAGGTTACATTTTTTGGTAATGCAATTAACATTCCAGGAATAGAATTAGGGGTTACTGAACAACCAAATTATTTGAAGAATATTCCTCTTCCTGGGGATATGATGGAGTTTGGTGATTTGAGTTTAAGATTTTTGGTGGATGAGAATTTAGAGAATTATATAGAGATTCAGAATTGGATGAGAGGGATGGGATTCCCTGAAGATCTAAAGGAAATTTATCACTTACAATTAGACGATAGTGTATTAGATCAACCCAATAAGAGTCAATTAAATCTTTATTCTGATGCTACTTTAACTGTGTTGAGTAATATCAATATTCCTAAATTTAAAGTTAATTTTCAAAATGTTTTTCCTTATTCATTATCTGCTATTGAATTTGATGCTGCTGTTTCTGATTTAGAATACGTGACAGCGGAGGTCACTTTCAAGTATACTATATACACGATAGAAGTTATTGGGGGCGGTCACTGTCCATAATTTATGATTGATTTGAATGAAATTCAGAGTATGTGGGAAAAAGATTCAAAGATAGATAGAGATAATTTACACGAAGAATCATTAAATATCCCGATGCTTCATGCTAAGTATCATGACTTATATAATAATCTTATTCTTTTAAGAAAGAAGGCTGAACAACAGCGTAAAAATATTCGTCATGAGAGATATGAATATTTCAGTGGGAAAGCTGATCCAGATGTTTATGCTCACAATCCCTTTCCTAAAAAAATTAGGGATAAAGATACTATGACTAAGTATTTGGATGCAGATGAAAAACTTTCCAATTCTTCCCTTAAGATAGATTATTATGATACAATGTTGGTATACTTAGAAAGTATTCTTAAGCAGATAACTAATAGAACTTATCAAATTAAAAATGCAATAGAGTTTATGAGATTTAGTGCAGGATTGGGTTAATGAAATCATCGGTAAGATCACCCCATAACTTGGGATGGGTAGAAACGATATTAGATAAACATCATATTGATTATCTTTGGAAAAGGGTAAAAGAACGTCATAATGATATGAAAGGGAATTTAGCTGGTAATATTAAAGAAAGCTTTGCTCTTACAGATCCAGACGATTGGTTTTTTACTAATGTATTACGTCACCATGTTGATTTTTATTTAAAATCTTTTGGAGAACATCCCATAAGAGATTATGTGCATGGAGGAGTAGAATTACATCTAAAAGATTGGTGGGTTAATCATCAATATAAACATGAGTTTAATCCATACCATCATCATGGAGGAGTCTATTCATTTGTTGTTTGGTTAAAAATTCCAACTCATTGGAAAGAACAATTAGAATTACCATTTTTAGAAGGTGTAAAAGAGGATGATAAAAAAGCATCTAACTTTGAATTTGAATATACTGATATCCAGGGAGGTATTCGTAATTTTGGATATCGTTTAGATCCATCTAGAGAAGGATATATGTTATTCTTTCCAGCAGCATTAAAGCATACTGTTTATCCCTTCTTTAATTGTGATGAAGCTCGTATTTCTGTAGCTGGTAATTTATGGCTTAAGAGTATAGAAATGCCAGATGGATTAGATCCAGAACAACTCAATATCAAAATGAAGTCTCCCACCAGCCCATAAATACCTCTAGATGAATCGTTATGGGTGGCAGACCTTGTTATTGAAAAGGTAAATGAAGTATATCTAAAAATCAAAACTGAACCTCATATTGAATATGAATTGAGGGATAGATTTACTTTTGAAGTACCAAATAAAAAATTCATGCCTCAGTACAGAAACAAGTACTGGGATGGATACGTTCATCTATACAACCTTAAGACTAAAAGAATCTATGTGGGTCTTTTAGATAAGATTGTGGCGTTTTGTGAGAATCATGGATATAGTTATAAATTTGATAATAATAAATTTTATGGTCTTCCTTTTGAAGTAAATCCAGAGATATCTAAAGAAGGTATTAGAGAGTATATAAAATCTATTACTAATTTTAAACCAAGAGATTATCAAATAGATGCTGTTTATGATGCATTAAGATATAATCGTAAACTTCTTATATCTCCTACTGCTTCTGGTAAATCTTTAATGATTTATGCTTTAGTTAGATATTTTGTAGCTAAGAAACTAAAGATTCTATTAGTAGTTCCTACCACCTCCCTAGTGGAACAGATGTATAAAGATTTTGAGGATTATGGATGGGATCCTAAAAATCATTGCCATAGAATTTATCAAGGTAGAGAAAGAACAAATGTTAATGAAGTTACCATTACTACTTGGCAGTCTGTCTATAATTTAGAAAGAGGATTTTTTGAAGATTATGATGTTATCATTGGTGATGAGGCGCACCTTTTTAAGAGTAAGTCTCTTGTCAATATTATGGACAAGTTACATCATGCCAAATATAGGTATGGATTTACCGGTACTTTGGATGGCACACAGACTCATAAATGGGTACTAGAAGGACTCTTTGGACCTTCTTATAAAGTTACATCATCTAAAGCCCTTATTGATCAAGGTCACCTTTCTCAATTGGAGATTCAGTGTATAGTATTAAAGTATAAACCTCAAAAGTTTGAAACTTATGAAGATGAAATACAATTTCTTATATCCAATGAAAAGAGAAATAATTTCATCAAGAATCTAGCTATAGACCTTAAAGGTAATACTCTTATTCTGTACAGTAGGGTAGAATCTCATGGTCAGATACTTTATGAAATGATAAATAATTCTGTAGATAAATCTCGTAAAGTCTTTTTTGTTCACGGTGGAGTGGATGCTGAAGAAAGAGAATTAGTGAGAGAAATTACTGAGAAGGAGAAAAATGCAATCATTGTGGCGTCCTATGGGACTTTTAGTACTGGTATTAACATTAAGCGGTTGCACAACGTTATTTTCGCCAGCCCCTCCAAGTCCAGAATTAGAAATCTCCAATCCATTGGTAGAGTCCTTAGAAAAGGCAGAGACAAAGTAAAGGCCAAACTTTATGATATTGCAGACGATTTGACGAAAGGTTCTAGAAAGAACTATACTTTAAATCATTTTATTGAAAGAATAAAAATTTACGTTAAAGAACAATTTAACTATGATATTATAACTATCGACATAAAAGAATAGGAGGAAACAATTTTGATAGAAGATGATTTTTACGCAACTATAAAATTTAAATCAGGCGAAGAAATATATGCCAAAGTAGCTGCTTCAGAAGAAGATAATAGAACTATGCTGATAGTATCTAATCCTATAACAGTAGAAGAAGTTAGGATTAGAGGAAGAATTAGTGGATATAAATTTGAACCCTGGTTAAAGACTAGTAGAGATGATATGTTCATTATCAATTTAGATGATGTTCTTACTCTATCTGAATCTTCAGATATGGAAATGATAGTTTATTATCAAGATTTTATTAGAAGAAATAATAAAACAACTCATACCAAATTAGATAGAAAGTTAGGACATTTGGGTACTGTAAATGACGCTAAGAAATCATTAGAAAAATTATTTAATATCGATACAGCTTCTAAAGAGTAGCCGAACCATTCCTTTCATTGTGAACAAAGCTAGTCTACATGTATATTGAGGACTTGTCAACTATTAAATAATATGGTATAGTATTACTCATATAAGTAATTATATCGATGAAGAGAGTTAAAAGGTCCGAACATTATGTGAATAATAAGGAGTTTTTATCTGCTTTGGAGATATATTTCGCGGATGTAGAAAGGGCTAAACTGGAAGGTAGAGAGAAGCCAGTTATTCCTAGGTATATTGGAGAGTGTTTTTTAAAGATTGCTAATCATTTATCCTATAAACCAAATTTCGTGAATTATATGTTTAAGGATGATATGATTTGTGATGGCATTGAAAATTGTGTAAGATATATTCATAACTTCTCACCAGACAAGAGTAAAAATCCCTTTGCTTACTTCACTCAGATAATTTATTATGCTTTTCTTCGTAGAATATCACAAGAGAAGAAGCAACTTGAGATTAAGAATAAGATTTTAGAGAAGACTAATTTTGATGAAGTCTTCGATGCTAATGACATTGACTCAGCTAATTATAGCGATTATAATCAAATAAAGGATAATGTATACGCTAAACTTCGTAATTCATGAAAGTTGCCATTATAACGGATCAACACTTTGGAGCAAGAAAGAATTCAAAACTCTTTCATGATTATTTTTTGAAGTTCTATAATGATATTTTCTTTCCTACTCTAGAGAAAGAAGGTATAGATACGATTGTTGATATGGGAGATACTTTTGACAATCGTCATGGTGTTAATTTTGCATCTTTATCTTGGGCAAAGAATAATTATTATGATAGACTAAGAGATATGGGCTGTACTGTTCATACTATTGTTGGTAATCATACTGCATATTATAAGAATACTAATAAGATAAATTCTATAGATTTGTTATTGAGAGAATATGATAATGTACCTGTGTATTCGGAAGCAACAGAAATAAAATTGGGTGATCTGGGGGTTCTTTTAGTTCCTTGGATTAATTCTGAGAATGAAGAACAGACGTTTAAGGCGATGGAGACATCTTCATCTTCAGTTTTAATGGGACATTTGGAGTTGAACGGATTTAAGGCTACAAGAGGGTATATACAGGAAGATGGTATTCCTTTAGATGCTTTTGAGAAATTTAAAAAGGTTTATTCAGGTCATTATCATACAAGATCTAATTATAATGAGATATATTATTTGGGTAATCCTTATGAGATGTTTTGGAATGACGTGAATGATGATAGAGGATTTCATATCTTTGATACAGAGACTCTAGAACATACTCCTGTTAATAATCCTCATAGTCTTTTTCATATCATTTATTATGAAGATATTCCTTATCAGACTTTTGATGCAAGAGGATATGAAAATAAGATAGTGAAGGTTATTGTGAGGAAGAAATCAGATAAAATTTCTTTTGAGAAGTTTATTGATAAACTTTATTCTGCCAATGTGGCTGAATTGAAGGTAGTTGAAAATTTCCAATTGATTGAATCTGAAGATTTTGAAGTTGAAGAGTCTGAAGATACTCTTTCTATTTTGGATAGATATATTCAGGAATCAGAAACTCAATTAGATAAGTCTATTATCCAAAAGATGATAAAAGAAGTTTATCAAGAATCTTGTGAGTTAATGTGATGTATATTTTAGCCCAAAAAGGTAAAGAGAAGGAGGGTGCTTATTCTGTTACAGATGAGGATGAGGATCAGGTTCTTTATATTTTTCAGGAAGAAGATGATGCTACGAGATATGCTTTACAATTAGAAGATGATGGGAGTCCAGAAATGAAGGTGATTGAAGTGGAGGATGATATAATGATAAAAACCTGTGAAATGCATGGACACAGGTACACTATCATTACTCCCAATGATATTGTTATACCTCCTACCGGTAAGCATGATTATATTTGAGAATATATCTTGGAAGAACTTTTTAAGTACTGGTAATCATCCTACTTCCATCCAATTAGATAAAAATTCTACCACTTTAATTATAGGGTCTAATGGGGCTGGTAAATCTACCATTTTGGATGCCTTGACTTTTGGGTTGTATGGTAAAGCATTTAGGAAGATTACTAAACCTCAATTGGTTAATACTACTAATGAAAAGAATTGTGTTGTAGAAATTCAATTTTCTGTTAATAGGGTTGGATGGAAAGTAGTAAGAGGAATTAAACCCAATATCTTTAAGATCTATAGAGATGGAGAATTGTTGGACCAAGATGCTCATGCTTTAGACCAACAGAAGTGGTTGGAACAGAGTGTTTTGAAGATGAACTATAAATCTTTTACTCAGATTGTTATTTTGGGTTCTAGTACATTTGTTCCTTTTATGCAATTGACTGCGGCTAATAGGAGAGAAGTTATTGAAGATTTGTTGGATATTAAGATTTTCTCTACCATGAATAATTGTATTAAAGATAAGATTCGTTTGGTTAGGGATGATATAAAGACATTGGAGTTGAAGAAAGAATCTTTAAATGACAAGGTAGAGATGCAGAAGAATTTCCTAGAGGATATTGTTAATCGTGGAAAGGAAAATGTTCTGGAGAAAAGGAATAAAATTACTACTCTTTTAGATGAGTCGGATAATTATCTTAAAGTAAATGAACAACTAGAAAATGATGTATCTGACCTCACAAAACAACAAGAAGCAGTAACAGGAGCTTCTGATAAGTTAGTGAAACTTAATAATCTTAAGGGTAAGATTACTCAAAAAGTATCTACCATTACCAAAGAACATAAGTTTTTCACAGAGAATAGGGTTTGTCCCACCTGTACTCAAGGGATCGAAGAGGAGTTTAGAATAAATAAAATTGATGACGCTCAAAATAGAGCAAAGGATTTGCAATCTGGCTACAAAGAGCTAGAGGAGGCAATCAAAAAGGAACAAGATAGAGAGCGTCATTTTACCACCTTAAGTAAGGAGATTACTCAATTAACGCATGGCATTTCTAAAAACAATACGCACATTTCTGGGTGTCAACGACAAATCAGAGATCTGGAATCGGAAATTCAGACAATTACCGATCAATTTGAAAACAGAAATACTGAGCATGACAAGTTAGAAAACTTTAGGAGTAATCTTCAGGACACTTATAACTATCTGGCTGAAAAGAAGGAAAAGATTTCCTATTACGACTTCACCTACGGTTTGCTGCGGGATGGAGGAGTAAAGACACAAATCATTAAGAAGTACCTTCCTCTTATTAACCAACAAGTTAATAAGTATCTGCAGATAATGGATTTCTACATCAACTTTAAACTTGATGAAGAATTTAATGAGACTATTGAGTCACCTATTCATGAAGATTTCTCCTATTCTTCTTTTAGTGAAGGAGAAAAATCTAGAATTGATTTAGCACTGATCTTTGCTTGGAGAGAAGTAGCTAGATGTAAGAATTCAGTTAATACTAATCTTATGATGTTTGATGAGGTTTTTGATTCTTCTTTGGATGGATATGGAACAGAAGAATTTTTAAAGATTATTAGGTTTATTGTAAAGGGGGCTAATATCTTTGTTATATCTCATAAGGGTGGATTGGAAGATAAATTTGAAAAATGTATAAAGTTTGAAAAGGTGAAGGGATTTTCCCAATATAGTTATGGCAACATTTAGACACGAAATTACGGGAAAGAGATTTCTTTTTGTTCACATTCCTCGTACTGGTGGGAGGTTTGTTGAAGCTAATTTAATATACAATAATAATTTTGCTTGGGATGACGCTCATAGAGTTAGGGGTTCTGTTACTAGAAGTGTAGAACAGGGTAAACAGAAGATCTATGACAGTGTAGATGGAGTGGAGATAGCTCATTTTCATAGACCTTTATATGAGAAATACTTGGATGTAAAAAACATTCCTCATATATCAATTGTGAGAAATCCTATTGATAGGTTTATTTCATCTTCCATCTATTTGAAAAGAGTATATGGAAATGATATTCAAGCAACTATGGAAGATACCTTTATGTTTTCTGAGATGTTGAGAAATTTTCCTTCCCTTTTTCCAGAGTCTGCTAATTGGTTTAGACAACAGGTGGATTTTATGACTAACAACACCCATATCTGGAAATTTGAGAATGGGTTAGGGAAGGAATATGTCAATTGGCTAAATGGTATACTGGATATGGATTTAGAGTTTGATGATGATGTAGAATATCCACGTGGACCTGATGAACATAATAAGCTGGATAAGACTCCAGCTCTTATAGATAATGTTAAGTTCTTTTTTAGGAGGGACCTTGAAACATTCTATCCCGAACTGGCAACATAATTCGGGGAAGCCCCCGAAACGAAAACTCAAACCTCAAGCCTTGAGACAGGCGAAGGAAAGAAGGAAAGCACTCGTAAGGAAACTTAAGGGTGTTTTTTTAATGCCTAAATAACTTAGTTTTATCAAAAAATAAAATGACCGCACTGATTGACCCTCAAAAATATAGCGAGACAGTTGACCTATTAAGGTCATTTTTTTTGTCTAAAAATTTTCTTGAAGTCCACACACAAAACCGTTTAAGTATCCTTGCTGCATGTGAAGACCCAGAAACAGTAGCAACCTATGAGTATAATGGTCAGGTATGGCCACTACCACAGACAGGTCAAATGTGGTTAGAATATGAATTACTATCCAACCCCCAAGCAGAGGGGTTTTTCTGTGTCTCCACCTCATATAGGGCAGAACCCAACCCTGTAGAAGGAAGACATGAAACTATCTTCCCAATGTTTGAGTTTGAGATGAAAGGAGATGTCCATGATTTAAAAGTAATGGAGATTGAATTGTGTGAGTGGCTAGGAATACCATTAGACACAGTTAAGATTAAGACTTATGATGAATGGGGATGGTCTTTTAACAGTAAGGAACTAGATCATGATCATGAAAATACTATTCGTCGTGGTATGATTACTGATTTCCCTGAGTGGACATCACCTTTCTGGAACATGGCAAGGAATGAAGATGGTACTAGTAAAAAGATTGATGTGATCCTAGGGGGTATGGAAACTATCGGTAGTGCTGAAAGGAGTACCGATAAGGAGCAGATGAGAGACACCTTCCATACTATTTCTGATGGACAATATGCTGAACTACTCTACAAATTATTTGGTAAGGAAAGAGTAGAAAAGGAACTTGATAAATTCCTTGAGTTCGACTTCTTCCCCAGAAGTGGTGGAGGGATAGGAGTTCAACGTCTAATGTCAGCCCTTTCATAGGGCTTCCATTGTGAGGTGACGAAACTGGTAAACGTGTCAGTCTGTTTAACTGATGTTCCTGGCGGGACTTGTAGGTTCGACTCCTACCCTCACAGTTTAAAAACAATATTTAGGTATAAGCTCATAGGCATTTATTTTTGTTAAAATATACCCCCTTTGTGAGCGATCCGTGATATAAATATAGATGTAGTTCGAACTTACTTTATGAAGAATTTGGTTTCATATAACGAACTGGCTGACTGGAAGTACTCGGATAAACAGTTTACATCAACAGAGGAAAAATATAGTCAAGTGTCTGATTACTTCCAGTGTATCACAGAAAGTGACTCCAATGATCATTCTGCAAAACATTTTTGTAGAACGTTACTTGATTCATGATTTAGACACCGTAAACTTACAGGAGTAAATTACCAAGATCCCCACTCTTCATTGGAGGGTGGGGATTGGTTTAGGGACAATTAAAGAAGTGGTCGGTACCCAGGCACAAGTCTGGGTTTTGTTGTATTATAGAAGAAATAAAAATCAGAGCATGACTGTCAATCATGAAATTAAAAGTCAATTGGCAAAGTTGCTGGCTACTGAAAATTTTATAGTAGAACACAAGGATGTTCGTACAGCTTCTTTTAATGTAAAGACTAGAGTTCTCATCCTTCCTCTTTGGAAATTGGCCTCCAACACAGTTTATGATTTGTTGGTATCTCATGAATGTGCTCATGCTCTTTTTACTCCCAACGAGGATTGGAGAGATAGAGCTCAAGTCCCCCAACAATTTGTTAATGTAGTTGAGGATGTTAGAATTGAGAAGTTGATGAAGAGGAAATATCCAGGACTTGCAAAAACTTTTTATCACGGATACCAGGAGTTAAATGATGATGATTTCTTTGACATTGATGATGAAGATATTAGTACCTTTAATCTTGCTGATAGGATTAATTTACATTTCAAGGTGGGTCACTTCGTTGATTTGGCTTTTTCGCCTTGTGAAGAACAGGTTATCAGTGTAGTTGAAGGTTGTGAAACTTTTGAAGATACTTTAAATGCTGCTAAGGTTCTTTATGAATATTGTATAGAAGATGAGGAAAAGGAAGAAGAGAAGATAGAAGATAAACCTAAAGGGAAAATGAATATTCCATCGGTAGAAGAACCAGAAGAAGAGATTGAAGAAGTGGAAGAGGAAATATATGAAAACTCTGAAAAACCGGAGATTAAAACAGACACTTCATTACATGAAAATCTCGAAGATTTAAATGATTCTCAACATCATGTAGATAGTGTTTATTGTGAAATCCCTGAAGTTATATTGGAGAATGTAATAATTTCTAATACAGTTATTCATAAGGATTTGAATGATTGTTTTGGATATCAATTTGAGGATGGATATAGTAGTAATGAGATAGATGATGAATATTATAGTTTTAAAAAGATAGCTCAGAAAGAAGTTAATTATCTTGTAAAGGAGTTTGAGTGTAAAAAGTCAGCTGATGCTTATGCCAGAACCACTGTAGCTAAGACTGGAGTTCTTGATTGTTCCAAGCTCCATACTTATAGGTTTAATGAAGATCTTTTCAAAAAAGTAAATATAGTTCCAGATGGTAAAAATCATGGATTGATTTTCTTATTGGATTGGTCTGGTTCAATGGCTGATTGTTTGATGGATACTATTAAACAACTCTATAATCTTATTTGGTTCTGTAAGAAAGTTCAAATTCCATTTGAAGTATATTCTTTTAGTGATGCGTATTTGAGAGGATCAGTTGATGAAAAGGGGGAAGTTGTTAAATCGATGGTGAGGGAAGAGAATCTTCTTACTGTTAAGGATGATTTTAGACTTCTTAATTGGATTACAAGTAAAACAAATAAAGCTACTTTAGAGAACCAGTTGATTAATTTATGGAGAGTTGCTGGTTTTGTATCTGGTAGACATTATTATTATAATAAAATCAGGTATATGGTTCTTCCTGAATATAATTTGGGAGGAACTCCTCTTCATGAAGCATTAATATCTCTCTATAAAATTATTCCTCAATTCCAAAAGGAAAATGGAGTCCAGAAGGTTCAGTGCTTGGTGTTGACAGATGGAGAGTCTAGTCCTTTACCTGTGTACAGATGGACAGAACTTAGAACTGACTTAGAACCTACTTTAAGACCTAGGATTTTGAGGGGAGAACGTAATTTTTTACGTAATAGAAAAACAGGTCATGTATATTCTATTTTTAACATTGGTGCTTATTGGGAGTTTACTGATACTTTGTTAAAGGATTTGAGAGAAGTTTTTCCTCACGTGAATTTTATTGGAATGCGTCTTCTTAATGGGAGAGATTTTGGTAACTTTATTAAGAGGTATGATTTATCAGCTTCTGAAGAGAAAGTGAAGAAATCTCGTAAAGAAAAAACTATTCTCATTAAAAATTCAGGATATCATTCTTATTTTGGAATGTTATCTACTGGACTCTATCAAGATCCAGGGTTTGAGGTCGCAGAAGATGCAACTAAAGCTCAAATTAAATCAGCTTTTGTTAAATCTCTTAAGACCAAGAAACTAAATAAAAAGGTTCTTGGCGAATTCATTTCTTTGGTGGCTTAATTATGACTATTGACAACGATGTGAAAATCACTATTAATATAAGTGAATTGGTTAACATCAGATCTGTTTTCTTACAAGAGGAGATTTCCTCAGAGGAGATAGAAGAGATTGCTAATGATCTTAGGATAAGACTTACCTGGGATACACTCTATGGTATGGTAGATGATGCTATACTTGAGTACCTAGACAAATCTGATAAACATTATGGTGAGACTATGAATGAAGCCTGGTTGATTGAGATGGAAAAGAATAAGAAACAATTTGAGATGGTGGATTTAGTCGCACCATCATGGACAATTCAAGTACCGAGGAGGAAGGATGGCAAGAATTGATCCAAAGGAATATATGGTTGATGGGTGGGATTCTATACCCCCCGGATATGTAACCAGATATAAAAGAGGTTCACTACACAATAAGATTGGTATGTGGATTATGTGGACCTATTATGTTTTAATTGTGGGTATGATTGTTAGACTTATTTGGGTATTAAACACATGATTGCAGAATGGACTAAAGAGGTTCCTAATTGGGAAAAGGAATATTTAACAATGAATAACAACCTCTCTAAGAGGCAGATAGAAATCCTTGAAGGTGCAGAACTAAAATCCAATGAGGGTATGCTTTTTGGAGGAATGTATGCCGACTGGAAAAGGAGGAAGGGATATGACTCAGAAGCCGTTTGATGACTCCAATTGGAGAGAAGAATTTAAAGGTTATACATCCAATAAGAGGGAACTTGAACTCTTGGAGAATGGTCCTAAGAGTCTTTCTCAATCATGGATAATGGGTGCCTTGCATAGTAGATGGATGAAAATGAAAGGATATAAGTATCCTGAACCACCTGATTGTCAGTCATCATTTAAAGAATGGGAAGACAGTATAAAAAGTGTCACTGAAGAAGAATGAGAGGTGGTTTTTCATGTATACTAGATTTAGTTGAAAATCATTCATGGATCCGATTGTTAAGGATTTAAAAGAAGCATTTGGTATAGAATTTACCGCAGCTGATATTCGAGGTTATTGTGCTTCTCATGGAGTTTCTTATCCCACAGTTACTAGGAGATTGGAGAAATATAAAGTTGGGAGGGGTAAATGGAATTTGGAAGTAACTACTAAAGTTGTAGAGGATATAGAAAGATCCTATAGTGCTCCTGCAGTTCTTCCTGTATCAGAACACAATTTAATTCCTGAGAAGGATAATAATTTTGTTAGGTTTGGTCATTATAATAATATCAAGAGAATTATTCATTCTCGTATATTTTATCCTACCTTTATTACTGGTCTCTCTGGGAATGGAAAAACTTTTTCAGTTGAACAAGCCTGCGCCAACCTAAATAGAGAGTTAATTAGAGTAAATATTACAATTGAAACCGACGAAGATGACCTTATTGGTGGGTTCCGTCTTGTTGATGGCAGCACTGTATGGCATAACGGTCCAGTTGTCGAGGCACTGGAAAGGGGAGCTATCCTCCTTCTAGATGAAGTTGATTTAGCCTCTAACAAGATCTTATGTTTACAGTCTATTCTAGAAGGTAAAGGAGTATTTCTTAAAAAGATTGGTAAGTTTGTGAAACCTTCTTCTGGATTTAATATTTTGGCGACTGCTAATACTAAAGGTAGGGGAAGTGATGATGGTCACTTTATTGGGACTAATGTACTGAATGAAGCTTTCTTGGAAAGATTCTGCGTTACCTTTGAACAACAATATCCATCTAGTACTTATGAGTATAAGATGCTTCAAAGACACGCAGCATCTGTGGGTGTGGAGGATAATGAGTTTTGTAAACATCTATGTAATTGGGCAGACATTATTAGAAAAACATTTTATGATGGAGGTATAGAAGAAGTCATTTCTACTAGGAGGTTGGTTCACATTATTAGGGCTTATGGAATATGGCAAGAGAAATCTACAGCCATTAAACTTTGTATAAACAGATTTGATGATGAAACCATTAGTTCTTTTCTCGAACTTTATGATAAAGTGGATGCTACCTTCCAATTCCCAGTTGACCACGAGGAGGTAAGATGATATAATGGTAAATGCTTGGAGCTTGCTGTATGATGAAATTAATGGAACACTTGACGAGGAGTATCCAATTATGACAAAAAAGAATGAAAACTATGATGATTTTGAAAATCCTAATCCAGAACAATATAACTTTACTTCCACTAAGGTGACTGAAGCTAAGTCGGATAAGGATTGGCAAGATTTTTGGAAGGATGATGGATATAGTATAACTGGAAATCCCGGCCCTTATGATTATTATGGTGAGAAAGGGGCATTCAGTTTTGCTAGCACTCCTAAGTTTGGTAATGCTAGTCCAGATACTGTAAGGCTTCCCTTTAATTCTTCTCCTGTTACTTTTGGTGAATCTGATGAAGGTACTTTAAGTATTACAGGTTCTAGACTTCCTGGGGGAATGGGTGAAGACCACATTAGTTTTAACTATACACCTCCCGCCTCTGATTTGGGTAATGAATTTGTTCATAGGGATTATCCACCCAGACCAGCAGTTAATTTCTCTGATGCATCTACTAGAAAATATCAAGAGGATAAATCTATCACAGCTCTTAAAGACTATGTGGCCTCTACGTATAGTGGACACTATACTTCCAGGAATAATAATGTTCAAACTCTTGATCTTATACAATCTGTTGGGGATGCTGAATCTTTCTGTAGATCTAATGCAATCAAGTATTTAAGTCGATATGACAAAAAAGGACAAGCAAAGCGTGACATATTGAAGGCAATGCATTATTGTCTATTACTATACTATTTCAGCGGACAAACACACGAGGACCCTACATCACATGGTTATGAAACTTTCTGAGACAACACTTAATTTATTAAAGAACTTTTCTACTATTAATCAATCTATTCTTTTTAAAGAGGGTAGTAAACTTCGCACAATGTCTGTAATGAAAAACATTCTTGCAGAAGCAATTATTACGGAAGAAATTCCGAAGGACTTTGGAGTATATGATTTAAATCAATTCCTACAAGGACATTCTCTACACCAGAGTCCTGATTTGGACTTTACCAATGATGAATATGTGGTTATTAGAGAAGGCAAGAGTAGATCTAAGTATTTCTTTGCTGATCCTTCTGTTATTGTATCTCCTCCAGATAAGGAGATTTCTCTTCCTAGTGAAGATGTTTCCTTTGAGATCACTAGTAAACAGTTAGAGAAGTTGAAGAAAGCAGCTTCTGTTTATCAATTACCTGATATCTCTGCTATTGGTGGTGATGGTGTAGTTAAATTGGTAGCTAGAGATAAGAAGAATGACACTTCAAATGATTTCTCTATTATTGTTGGTGAAACTGATAGTAGATTTGAATTTAATTTTAAAGAGGAGAATCTTAAGATTATTCCTGGGACATATGATGTAGTTGTATCTTCTAAACTCTTATCTAGGTTTACTAATAAGAACTATGAGGTTGTTTATTACATTGCCTTAGAACCAGATTCTTCATTTGGAGAATGAGAAACTCAATTAATTTAACATCTCCTTCTAAACAGTTTCAGTATATGAATGTGTCTAGAAAGATTCATGAAATTAAAGATGTTAAAAAATTGAGAGAAATGTTACTTGTATATGTTAAATTGTATATGAGACATGAGGAATTGGTTTCAGAGTTGACATCCCATTTACGGAGAAAGATATGAGTGTTCTTGATTCTTTTTATAAAACTATTATGAATTTCTTTATTGATGAAAAATTTAATGAAGATATGAATAAACTGGAGACTTGTATGTTGGATGAAGATGAAGTGGATTGTCTTACTTTTGATTTGGAAGATAAAGGATTCACTTATAATGAAGAGAAGGAATGGTGGGAAAGAACTTGGTTTGTAAAGACTAAGACAGGAGAAGAGACTTCTAAAGAAGTCTATAAGAAAGATGGTGATCAGTGGAAGTCTATGATGTTTGGAAACTATGGGGAATTGTTTTATGAGCAAACAGTAGGCACTAGAACAGACGGGCATACTACTATTTGATTTATTATGAGAAATGAATTTGTTTGGACGGAAAAATATCGTCCAACGACAATTGATGATTGTATTTTGCCAGAAAGTATTAAGAAGACTTTTAAGGATTTCCTAAATAAGGGCGAAGTCCCAAATCTTTTACTTTCTGGACCACCTGGATGTGGTAAGACAACAGTTGCAAAAGCTTTATGTAATGAACTAGGAGTTGATGTTTATGTTATTAACGGATCAGATGAGGGAAGATTCCTTGATACTGTCAGAAATAACGCAAAGAACTTCGCTTCTACCGTTTCCCTTTCGAGTGAGGCCAAACACAAAGTTGTTATTATTGATGAGGCAGACAACACTACCCCTGATGTACAGCTTTGTCTACGAGCTTTTACGGAAGAGTTTGTGGGAAATTGTAGGTTTATCTTCACTTGCAACTACAAAAACAAAATCATCCAGCCCCTCCATTCACGTTGTGC